>Ga0310345_10000290_pt1 | contig 86702 bp, 84 predicted proteins | sample HC15DNA20500_MG_FD_204667 | JGI IMG/M metagenome (GOLD analysis project Ga0310345, IMG submission 204667) | Marine microbial communities from station ALOHA, North Pacific Subtropical Gyre - HC15-DNA-20-500_MG | ecosystem: Environmental > Aquatic > Marine > Oceanic | place: Pacific Ocean: North... | reverse complement strand
TGGCGGTGAAGGGGTTGGCGTCGATCTTCAGCGCATCGCCTAGGCGCGGCGCGGCGGGCACGCGCAGCGCCATCAGCCAGCCGACGCCCGCGATGCCGAGCACGCTCAGCACCGTCCAATGCGGCGGCAGCTTGGCCAGGAAACCGGCGACGATCGTGCCGGTCAGGATCGCCAGATAGGTCGCCGCCTCCACCAGGCCGGTGCCGCCCAGCACCTCGTCTTCGCGCAGATGCTGTGGCAGGATCGCATATTTGATCGGGCCGAAGAAGGTGGAGTGGACGCCCAGCCCCAGCACCGCGATCAGCATCAGCGTCAGCCCCGCCATGCTATAGCCGGCATGGGCGATCAGCAGCCCGGCGCCACCCGCGATCATGATCAGGATCTCCGCCGTCTTGACGATGCGGATGATGCGCGCCTTGTCATGCGTATCCGCCAATTGCCCGGCGAGCGCGGAGAGCAGGAAGAAGGGCAGGATGCCGATCGCGGTGGCCAGCGCGTTGAAGCTTTGCTCCACCTTGGCGTCGTTGAAGATGCGATAGGTGGCGAACAGCACCATCGCCTGCTTGAACAGATTGTCGTTGAAGGCTCCCAGAAACTGCGTGGTGAAGAGCGGGAGAAAGCGGCGCTCCTTGAGTAGCCCGAGCGCATTCAGCATGGCGGAGGGTACGATCCTTTTGGCATCGAAGTGGCGGGGGCATAGCCGATGCCCGACAAATGCCGCAAATGGATTCGGTGGCGGGTCCGGCGCGGTTACGGGCCTTCCCAGCGGGACCGCCGCCGCTTATGGCTCGGGGCCGCGATGCTCACCCTGCCCAATCTGCTCACCTTGTCGCGGATCGTCGCGGTGCCGCTCTTGGCGGTGCTGCTCGCCTGGCCGGGCTGGGCGGCGGGCTATGCGATCGCCTTCGGGCTATATTGCCTGATGGGCGTGACCGATTATTTCGACGGCTATCTCGCGCGCGCGCAGGGGACGGTGTCGAAGCTGGGCATCTTCCTCGATCCGATCGCCGACAAGATCATGGTCGCCGCCGTCATCCTGATCCTGGTCGGCGCGCAGCGGATCGCCGGGCTCGACGTGATCGCCGCGCTGATCATCCTGCTGCGCGAGATCGCCGTCTCCGGCCTGCGCGAGTTCCTGGCGCAATTGCAGGTCTCGGTGCCGGTGAGCCAGCTCGCCAAGTGGAAGACGACGCTGCAGCTCGTCGCGCTCGGCGCGCTGATCCTGGCGGGGGCCTTTCCGGCGGCGGCATGGCTGCAACTGATCGGCCTGGTCGCGCTGTGGAGCGCGGCGCTGCTGACGCTGGTGACGGGCTATGACTATCTGCGCGTCGGCCTGCGGCATATGGATAGCTGATGGAGCTGCTCTATTTCGCCTGGGTGCGCGAGCGGATGGGCCGCGCGAGCGAGCGGATCGCGCCCCCGCCCGAGGTGGTGACGGTCGCCGATTTGATCGCCTGGCTGCGCGCGCGGGGCGCGGTGGAGGACGCGGCGCTCGCCGATGCGAGCCGACTGCGCGCGGCGGTCGATCAGGTGTTCGTCGGGCTCGACGCGCCGATCGCCGGCGCGCGCGAGATCGCGCTGTTCCCACCGGTGACGGGGGGATGATCCGGGTCCTGCTCCCCACCGCGCCGATCGATGTCGCCGCCGAGCTCGCCGCGCTGGAAGCGGGCGGCGCGGGCGCGGTGGCGAGCTTCACCGGGCTTGTCCGTCGCGACGATGGCGTCGAGGCGCTCGAGCTGGAACATTATCCAGGCGCGACCGATGCCGCGCTGCTGAAGCTGGCGGAAGCCGCCGCCGCGCGCTGGTCGCTGCTGGCGGTGACAGTGGTTCACCGGGTCGGGCGAATGCTGCCGGGCGAGCGCATCGTCTTCGTCGCCGCCGCCGCCCGCCACCGCGCCGCCGCGCTCGAGGCGTGCGCTTATCTGATCGACCGGCTGAAGACCGATGCGCCGTTCTGGAAGCGCGAGGAGACGGCCGAGGGCGCGCGCTGGGTGGAAGCGCGCGCCACGGACGACCACGCGGCGCGGCGATGGGAGTAAGTGGCCTGCCAGGTGCAAGGGCCGCTTAAAGCCCTCTTTCATCTACGAGAGCGGGCTTAGAGCGCCCGCTCCACCGTCACCGCCTCGATCCGCGCCTCGACTTCGCCGCCGCGCCGTGTGCGTTCGACAAGCGCGAGATCGGCGACCAATTCGCGCGGGGTGTCGAACGTCGCGTCGCTCAGCCCCGCGAGCCAGGCGTCGAGCGCGGGCGAGGGCGCGCCGGCGAGCGTCAGGGCGTGCCGGGCGCCGCTGAAGGTCGCGCTTGCCCACAGTCGGCTGTGCTGCGCGCGTAGCTCCAGCGGACACCCCGCCGTCGCCGCCGAGCGGAGCAGGCGCTGCGCGATCGCCGCGCTCATGCCTGATAATCCTTGATGAAACGCTCGACCCGCGCCGCCATCGCCTCGCGCGGCTCGCGCCCGCGGCGCAGATCGCCCACCAGCCGCGGATCGTTCGCGGCGAGCCGGCCGAAGCGCGTGGGTGGCATATTGGTGCGGCGGAGAAAGCGTTCGATCTTGGGCAACAACATGTTCGACTCCCGACTCGATCATCAAGTTCCTCTTTTGTTCTCATCGGTTTTCCAACTTGTCTAGGAAATTTCCTATGCTATGGTTAGCGGCATGACGAGCGATGCGCGCACGGCCCTGTTGACCCTCGCGGCGGCGCGGGGCGAGAGCCTGGCGGCGCTCTCCAAGCTGATCGGGCGCAACGCGGCCTATTTGCAGCAATTCGTAACGCGCGGCTCGCCCAAGCGGCTGGACGAGGCCGATCGGCAAACGCTCGCCGCTTATCTCGGCGTGGACGAGGCCGAGCTGGGCGGGCCGCCCGTGGCGCCCGCGCCGATCGCGGTGCCCCGGCTCGACGCGCGCGCGGCGGCCGGGACGGGCGCCCTGATCGACGAGGCGCGGATCGTGGGACATGAGCGGATCGATCCGGCGACGCTGCGCGCACTTGGCCTCGCCGCCGCCGCCGCCGCGATCCTGACGGCGGAAGGCGAGTCGATGCTGCCGACGATCGCGCCGGGGGACGAACTGTTGATCGATGCGCGCGATCGCGAGGGGGAGGGGCTGTTCGTGCTACGGCGCGACGGGGCGCTGCTGGTGAAGCGCGTGGCGCGCGTTAGTGGAGCGTGGCAGCTGCTGAGCGACAACCCCGCCTATCCGCCGCAAAGCGCGGTGGGCGCCGAGCGGATCGGCCGGGTGGTACGGCTCACCCGGCGGTTGCGGTGAACCTCACCGCCGCCGATCGAGCAGCCACACCGCGAGCGCGAGCGCGACGCCGGCGCCGAGCCCGATCATCAGCCCGGCGCTCGGCTGGCCTTGGGTCGCGCCGAGAAAGGCGCCGAACGTGGTGGCGATCGCGATCAGGAAGCCGCCGGCGGCGGGCGTGGAGGAAGGGCGGTTGGCGCTCATCGCCCCGCCCTGCCACGCGCACCGCGCGAAAGCCATGGCTGACCGCGCATTTACCAACCTGGCTAAAGCCGTGGCGGGAATTGCCGCGTATACGCCGCCCGATGCAGCCGCTTGACCCGTTCGACGATCCCGCCCCCTTCATCGCCGATCGCGCGCTCGCCGAGGAGGCGCTGACGCTGATCGCCCATCACGGCGCGGACGCGCGGGCCGAGGCCGCCCGGCGCGTGCGCGAGAGCCGCGATCGCGGCAACATCGTCCGGTTCTGCCGCCTGCGCGCGCTCGAGCGATTGATCGAGGCGATGAACGCGCCGCCCGCGCGCCCGCACTGATCCCGATCGATCGGATCGCTATTATACCCTGAAATAGGGCAGTGATTCCGATGGTAAACGGCACTGTCACCAATATATCATGGTTAGCATAACCGTCATGGTTGCGACATATCGTTAAACAACACAGATTATGCCGGTAGTTTCACGGTTAACGTTCGATAGGCACAAGACTTTATCTGCTTGCAACGCCTGGAATATTATTTCGCCCCCGTCCAATTAGCGGGGGAATTTCAGTGTCGGTAATCAAATACTCGGCGGCGGCGCTGCTGCTGCCGGTGATCGCGTCGGCGGCCAGCGTCGCCGTCCAGAACAGCAGCCCGGGCAAATCGGGCAAGAACGATGTGACGATCGTCTCGACGTCCACCAAGGGCAACGGCAACGGGAATGGCAACGGCAACGGCAAGAAGGGCGCGGGCGACACCGGCGTGACCCCGACGCCCACGCCGACCCCGACCCCGACCCCGACCCCCACCACCACGGTGTCGGTCTCGACCAATCCGTTCAGCAGCTTCGCCTTCGCCGGCGGCACCGCCTTTCCAGCGCGCCCCACGGTTTCGCTGGGCGACGCGACGTTCCTGCCGGGGGCGAGCGTCGTGAACGTACCGGTGCGCCTCACCGGTCCGGCGCCGACCACAGTGATGGTGGCGCTCGCGACCGCCAATCTGGCCAGCGGCACCCGCGCGCTCGCCGGCACCAATTACACCGCGACGACGGCGGTCGCGATCTTCCGCCCCGGCGATCCGCTGGAGCAGACGGTCGCGGTGCCGCTGCGCACCACCACCGAGGGGATGGCCTTCTCGCTCACCATGTCCGCCGCCCCGATCGGCGCCGACAAGGGGGTGAGCACGGCCACGCTCACCGCGCGCGCGGCGGCGGCGCCGACGCCCGCGCGGACCAGCGGCTTCCGCGCCCCGCGCAGCTTCGTCGCCGCGCCCAACATCAAGTTCGAGATGACCGGCAGCAGCGCGCGCTGGTCGCCGCTCGGCGGCAAGGGCGTGCTCTCCACCCAGCTGTCGCACGGCCGTACGCAGCCGGGCAATCAGGAGACGGGCTATTATCTTGACGGCACGCTCACGCCTAATATCGAGGCGCCGCAGCAAGTGGCGAACGGCGATGTCGTGCTGCACAGCCAGCAGCTGGCGACGCCGATCGTCTCGGGCGGGGTGAGCTATCCGCACGGCGCCTCGGTGCTCAGCGGCCATGCCACGCCCGAGGCGCAGATCGCCTTCGGCCAATATGAGTGGATCGCCAAGATGCCCAACCGGCGCGGCGCCTGGCCGGCGCTCTGGCTGGTGTCGACCTCGGGCTGGCCGCCGGAGATCGACCTTTACGAGGGCTTCGGCCAGAACGACACGTTCAACTTCAATACGATGCTGTCACACGCGATCCATGGCGGATCGGGCAATGTGCAGAGCTTCCAGAACTGGCAGATGTACGACGCCAAGGCCGCGTATAATCTCAGCGGGTTCGACACGGATTTCCATCGTTACGCGGTGGATATTCAGCCCGACTATATCACTTATTTCGTCGACGGCACCGAGACCTTCCAGATGGTGAACCCCTTCGCGGGCACGACCTGGTATCCGATCATGAATGTCGCGGTGAAATGGCCGAGCACCTATCAGGGCGGCACCGCCGACATGACGATCCGCCAGTTCCGCGTTTACACCAAATGAGCAACCCTCGGGGCGACGGTGCACAACCGTCGCCCCAAGTCTGTTTGTAAATGCGCTGATCGCGCATTTCGCGGCACCGGCTCGCTCCCCCACCCGGCCACCCAGACGATACTGCCGTTGGGTGGCCGGGTGGGGGAGCGGGCCGGTGCCGCCCTTGAAAAAGGCGCCCCGCGCCTTTTTCAAACAGACTCTTATTGCTGCCGCCAGATCTTCAAACTGCGGATGCGCAGATCGCCCGAGCCATCGGCGTAATCGCCGTCCGTCTTCACCGCCACGTTCATGACGGGGTAGAAACGGTCCTTGAACGGGTTCACCGCCTGGAACGTCTCCACCCCATCGACGAACCACGTGATGAAATCCGGCTGGATGTCCACGGCGAAGCGGTGATAGGTGCTGGTGAGCGTCGGCGTCAGGCCGAAGGCGGCGATATCCTCGGCATAGCCGCGCTCGAAGCTCTGATTGTTCTGCGGGCCGCCATGGATCGTCCCGCTCGCCATCGCAGCGGGCTGCCAACTGGTATTATAGTTGAAGCCCTCGAACACATCGATTTCGGGCGGCCAGCCATTGACGCCCACCAGCCAGAGCGCCGGCCAGGACCCGCGACGATCGGGAATCTTCGCTTCCCATTCGATCTGGCCATATTGCAGATAGGTCTCGGGGTTCTTCTCGCCCGTCAGCACAGCGGCGCCATAGCCGAACGTGCCGGGCCCATAGCCCCAATTGCCGCCGGCATAGACGATCGGCGCGGCGAGCTTCTGCGAATGCAGCACCAGCTCGCCATTTTCCCGCCGGAACGGCGCCTGCGCCTGCGGGTGGAGCGTATCGTCGAGATAGAGCCCGGTCTCGCCGTTCGCCGGCTGCGAGCGGCCATGGGCGAGCGCGGTCTTCCACACGCCGGCGGCGCCGTTCGGCGTCCAGCGCATCGCCGCGATATCGAGCGTGTAGCTCGGCGCGCCATTGGTGGTGAACTGGCGCGGCGCGCGCCCGCCGAAGCGGATCGCCGTGCTCTCCGCGCCCGGCTGGGCGGTGACGCTCACTTTCTCGGTGCCGCGCCCCGCGCCCGAGGGAACCGAGCGCACCGCGACGGCGAAGCTCTGCCCGGCGCTCGCGCGGAGGATCGGTACGGTGAACGATTGTTCCAGCGGATCGCCGGGGCGGAAGATCAGATATTGGTCGGTCGCGGCGTAGTTATAACCGGCGCGCATGTAATTGGCGCCGCTGCCGTCGACGGTGGAGAGATGCGCGATCACCGTGGTCGGCGCGGGCGCACTGAGCCACACGCGGACCGAAGCCGTCCCCGCGCCCGGCGCGAAGCTGCCCGCGTCGACATAGAGCATCGGCTTTGCCGGGTAGCTGAAGCTGTCGCTTGGCTGCGGCACGCTGGTCGCGGGTGGCGCGGCACCGGTCGGCGGGCTTGGCGTGGGGGTCGGGGTCGGCGTCGGGGTGGGTGTCGGCGCCGGCGTTGGTGCCGGCGTCACCACCAGGGCGGTCGCGGTGGTCGCGGTCGCCCCGCTTCCGCCTGAACCGTCATTGCAGCCGCACAAAAAGATCGATGCGCCGAGCCCGAAAGCGAGCCGGCTGGCCGTTGAACGCAACATTGTGAAAACCCCCGCCCATGCCCCTCATGGTTGACGCGGTGGTTACCAGGTGATGGTTGCCAAGCCCTTAAGCTTCGTCTCTATCCCTCTGAAACACGGTATTTTTCCGTGTCAGTAGGCGCCGCGCGTGGCGAGCACGGCCGGCACCGTCATCACCAGGATGCGCAGGTAGAGCGGCGTGCTGATATGGCGGCTGAAGAGTACGTCGAGCGCGACCCGCCGACGATAGTCGAGATTACTGCGCCCGCTGATCTGCCACAGCCCGGTGAGGCCCGGCTTCACCCGGCAATAATCGGCCAGATAGCGGCCATAGCGCTGGCATTCGGCGCTGACGATCGGGCGCGGGCCGACGATGCTCATCTCGCCCATCAGCACGTTGAGCAGTTGCGGCAGCTCGTCGAGGCTGGTCTTGCGCAGCAGCTGGCCGAGCCGGGTGACGCGGGGATCGTCGCGCAATTTATGGTCGCGCGCCCATTCGGCCCGGGCGGCCGAATCGTGCGCGAGCAGTGCCTTCAGCCGCGCCTCGGCGTCGATCGCCATCGATCGGAACTTCAAGCAATAGAAGGATTGGCCGCCAAGCCCGATTCGGCGCTGGGCGAAGATCACCGGCCCCGGGCTGGTGAGCGCGACGAGCAGCGCGATCATGAGCAGCAGCGGTGCCAGGAAAGCGAGCGCGATCAACGCGATCGCCACATCCAGCACCCTGATGAGATCGGCATTGTGCGCGGATGCGCCCGCGCCGCGCCGAGCCGCTCGCTCCAACGCCAAGGGCGCCGTGCTGGCCATAGACTTCCCCTTTTCGGCGCGCCCCGAAACCCGCGACTCGCTTTGCTTCCCAGCGCCACCGTAACGACCAATGCTTTCGACACAATCTATGGCGTTTCTTCGTCGTCACCGCACGCTTGTCGCAAGACGGGACAGCACGCGCGGTGCGCCTCACGCAAACGCCCCGGCGCCGCGGGGAGGGTTGCCGCGCCGGCGCAACCGGTTAAGGAGGCGGCGAAATGCCGCGCCAGGGAAAGCCGTGATGCCCCCGCTGATCAGCTTCGCCATCGCCAGCTACAACAGCGCGGCCTTTCTGGATCAGGCCATCGCCAGCGCGCTCGCCCAACGCGGTGTGGCGGTGGAAGTGATCGTGGTCGACGATCATTCGAGCGATGACAGCCTCGCGCTCGCCCGGCGCTGGGCCGAATCGGACGCGCGCGTCCGGGCGCTGCAGACCGAGCGCAATCTGGGGCCGGGCGGCGCGCGCAACGTGGCGCTGGCGGCGGCGCGGGGCCGCTGGTTCGCGGTGCTCGACAGCGACGATCTGCTGCATCCGGCGCGCAGCGAACACCTGCTCGCCCATGCCGAGGCGACCGGCGCCGAGATGGTCGCCGATGATCTGCTGCTGTTCGACGATGCCCGCCAGCAGCCGCCGAGCCTGTTCCTGCGCGGCGCGCGCGCCGAAGCACCCAGCCTGATCGATCTGCCGGGCTATTTCGGCGAGACGCGGATGTACGCCCGCGCGCCCAATCTGGGCTTTCTGAAGCCGATGATCCGCACCGATTTCCTGCGCCGCCACGCCATCGCCTATGATCCGGCGCTGCGGGTGGCGGAAGATGACGCGCTGGTGATCGCGTGTCTGCGCGCCGGCGCACGCTATGCGCTGCTGCCCCAGCCGCTTTATTTCTATCGCAAGCATGGCGCGTCGATCACGCACCGGCTGGCGACCCGCCATATCGATGCGATGCACGCGGCGGACCGCGCGCTGGTCGCGAGTTTCGCGGCGTCCGATCCGGCCTATCCCGCGCTGCGCGCCCGGTCACGAGCGATGACGGCGGCCTGGGCGTATAATCATCTGATCGATGCGTTGAAGGCGCGCCGGGCGGGGACGGCGGCGGCGCTCGTCCTGCGCCACCCCGGCGCGCTGCCGCTGCTGCGGCTGGTGCTCGCCGGCCGCCTGGCGCGGCTCACCGCGCGCCCCGCCGCCGCGCCCGCGCCGGCTGGCGGCGTCGCGATCATCAGCCGACAGCGCCTGACCGGCGCGACCAATGGCAGCTCCGCTTATCTGATCGCGATCGCCGGCGCGTTGCGCGACGCGGGGCTCTCCTGCCATTTGATCCAGCCCTCCCCCAGCCTGTTCGGGCGGCGTCCTTTCTTCACGCTGAGCCAGGAGATGGACGTGTTCGCGAGCATCGCGATCCGCGGCGCGCGGCGCTGGCGGAACCGGGTGATCGCGACCGATCCGCGCATCTATGCGCGGGCGGCGCTGGGGATCGCCTCGCGGTTCGCGCGGCGCGCGGGCGTCACCGCCGCCTGGACGCGCGAGCGCAAGGCGCCCTATGCGATCGCGACGCCCTGGCTGCGCGAGGACCGGCTGTTCGTCGCCGCGCACGCGCCCGCCGCGCCGGTGCTGGCGCTCGCCGATTATATGTTCCAGGCGGAAGGGCTGCCCTATCTGCTCGCCCCGGCCGCCAAGACCGGTATCGTGATGCACGATCTGTTCCACGCCCGCGCGGGCCAGTTCGGCGCGGGGGGCGATAGCGTCGATCAGGTCGATCGCGCGCGCGAAGTGGCGCTGCTCGACGCGGCGCGGGCGGTGCTGACGATCCAGGAAAGCGAGAACGCCTTCGTGCGCGAAGCGCTGCCCGCGGTGCGCGCGATCAACGTGCCGATGCCCGCGCGCACCGTCGCCGCGCCCGCGCCGGGGCGGGCGGACCGGCTGCTGTTCGTCGGCAGCAACACCGCGCCCAATGTGCTGGGGCTGGGCTGGTTCTTGGACGAAGTGTGGCCCCGGCTTCGCGCGGCGCGGGGCGATGTGGTGCTGGAGGTGGCGGGTTCGGTGCGCGATGCGATGGGGGCGCCGCCGGACGGGGTACGCTATCTCGGCCTCGTGCCCGATCTTGCCGGGCTCTACCAGGCGGCGGGGGTGGTGATCTCGCCGCTGCGCCAGGGGAGCGGGCTGAAGATCAAGCTGGTCGAGGCGCTCGCGCAAGGCAAAGCGGTGGTCGCGACGCGCTGCACTTTGCAAGGGGTGGAGGGGCTGGCCGACGAGGGCGCGGTGATCGAGGCGGACGCGGCCGACGATTTCGCGGATGCGATCCTGCGGCTGCTGGGCGACGATGCCGCTCGCGCGGCGCTCGCGGCGGCGGGGCTCGCGGCGGCCGGGCGACATTTCGGGCCGGCGCGGTGCTTCGCCGAATTGCTCAGCTGGGTGCGCGAGGCCTGAAGCGCCGCGCGCTAAATCTTGATGACTTTAGCGCCGTTCTTCTTTTCGGCGGTCGACAGGCAGGACCGCCCTTCGACAAGCTCAGGGCGAACGGTTCCGATTTGATGCCCGCCGCTCTACCCTATGGGCGCGCCGGCGTTCAGGCGAAGTCCGCCTCGCCGCCGGGGAGTTCCCAATTGGGCGTGGCGGCGGGCGCTGGCGGCGCCGCCCGGCGCCCCGCGCGGAAGTCGCTCAGCTTGCCGATCAGCGCCGGCGCCCAGGGCAGCGCGCACAGCGCATAGCTGAGCGCGGCTACCGCCGCGCCCGCCAGCAATTGGGCGAGCAAGGGTGTGCCGGTAAGCGCCATCCGGGCGAGCGCGATCGCTCCGGCCATCGCCAGCCCGCTCGCAATGGGGTTGATGGCGACGCGGGCGATCCGCGCGAACGGCACGCCGATGCTCCGCCCCGCGCGCCACAGCGTCAGCCCGCTGCCGAGCCAGGTGGCGATCAGCACGCCCACCGCCACCCCGTGCGCGCCCTTGCCGCCGGCGATGCCGAGCGTGACGCCGATCACCACCAATCCCGCGCTGATCAGCGTCGCGCGCAATTGGGCGCCGGTTTTCCCGGTGCCCATCAGGATCGCGTAGCAGACGGGCACCAGGCATTGGGTGACGCCGGCGGGCGCCAGAATGGCGAGCAGCACGCCGGTGTCGCTCCAGCGCGGGCCGAGGAACAGCGCGACGAGCAGATCGGCGAGTGGCGATGCGGCGAGCAGGATCGGCGCCGCGAGCGCCAGCAGCGTTTCCACCATCAGCAGGAAAGTCGCCTCGATCCGCGCGCGATCGCCCCCCATCCGATCGACCGCCGGGAAAATGGTGAACGCCACCGGCCCGGCGATCACGGCGTCGGGAATGCGCATCAGCTGATAGGCCATGGCATAGGCGCCGAGGCTCGCGGTGCCCAGCGCGCGGCCGACGAGCAGGTTATCGATGTAGCGGGCGAAGAAATCGAGCAGATTGGCCGCGCTCAACGGCCAGCCGAACGCCAGCATCGCCCCCAGCTTCGCCCCCGCGACGCGCAAGCCCGGGCGATACCCGCTCAAGCCATAGAGGATTACGCCCTTGGTGATCCAGATCACCAATTGCTGCGCGACCAGGGCGTAAACGCCCCAACCGTGCCAGGCGAGGTAGATCGCGACCGCGCCGCTCAAGATCACGCTCGCCATGTCGCCCAGCGCGAAGATCCAGCTGCGGTTGGTGCGCTGCACCCGCGCGACCGGCACGATGTTCAGCGCGCTCAGCAGCGGAAGCGGGGCGAGGCCCAGAATCACCCCCAAAGGCACGACATTGCCGAGCGCGAGACGGATCAGCGGCGCGGCGAGCGAGATCGATAGCCACAGCCCGCCGCCCAGCGCGATGGCGAGCCAGAACAAGGCATTCTCGTTCTCCCGCGCGCTCCATTCCTGGCGGACGACGGCGGAAGTGGCACCCATCTCGCCAAGAATGGTCAAGGCGAAGATGATCGGCAGCACCAGGCCGCACACCCCATAATCGGCGGGCTGCAACAAGCGCGCCAATATTGGGATAATCGCGAGTTGCCCTATCAGCCGAAAAGCATTGGAAAAAGTAAGCGCGGCGAATTGGATGGAGGCTAAGGAGTTCGGCAGCCGGCGCATTCTGATTTGCCCAATGCAAATGTGATCAGTCGAGTGACACCGTCCGCGACAACAGGTGAACCGCGGCCGCCAAAAATTGACGAAAGTTCTGATAGCGGAATGGCTTGGGACCTATCTTTTAGTCCAAGGCCGGTCAATAGACATAATCACGTAAAACCAGCCCAAAGGCCCGGGCTGGGACGGTCGGGGCGCTCGGGAATTGGCGCGCGATATGGCTTAAGCGGCTGCATCGCCCAGCGAAATTCGCCGGCCGAGCGCGAGCACCTCGGCCGGCGCGCCCTGCGCCACGCAGCGTCCGCCATCGAGCCAAATGGCATGATCGACATCGGTGGCGGTTTCCAGCCGATGCGTGATGATGATGATCGTGCGCCCGGCGAATTCGCGCTCCACATTGCGGCGAATCAGCTGCTCCAGCCCGATATCCACTTCGCTCATCGCTTCATCCAGGATGATCAGCTGCGGATCGCGCAGGATCAGCCGCGCCAGATTGATGCGCTGGCGCTGGCCGCCGCTGAGCTTCACGTCCATCACCCCGATCCAGGTGTCGAGCCCGTCGGGCAGGATGTCGAGAAAATCGGTGACGCCGGCGAGTTCGGCGGCGCGTCTTACCTGTTCGGCGCTGGCGGCCGGGTTGGAGAGGCGGATATTCTCGGCGACCGTACCTTCGACCAGTTCGATATCCTGCCCCGCGACGCCGACCATGCCGAGCCAATCGGCCCGCCGCAGCCGCTCGATCGGCCGGCCGTCCACGGTGATCGCGCCGGCCTGCGCCTCGTACAGGCGCAGCAGCAGCCGGATGACCGTGGTTTTCCCCGCGCCGCTCTTGCCCAGCAGCGCGGTGCGTTGTCCCTTCGGAAAGCGGAGCGACAGCCGATCGAGCACCGGCACGCCATCCGCGCGATAGGCGAAGGTCACGTCGTCGAAGCGGATCTCGCCGGGGGTCGCGATCGGCTCGGTGCCGTCGGGCTGGGGCTGGTCGCGGAACAGCGCCAGCGCCTCGCGCAGGCGGGAGAGTTGCGGCAGCGTCTGCGCGATCGTCAGGAAATTGCCCTGCACCTCGTGCAGATGCGGCTGCAGCCGATAAATGATCGCGACCGCGCCGACGAGCACGGGGAAGGGCACCGCGCTGGTCCAGGCGACCCCGGCGACCGCGAGCAGCACCAGCAGATTGGCGAGCTCGGTCACCGGGCCGAGCGCGGCGTTCAGCCGGTGCAGCTCCAGCTGCATCGCCTTGGCGGCGGTGGAGGTCCGCTCGAACCGCGCCTGATGCGCCGCTTCCACGCCGTAAGCGCGGATCGTGCGCATCGCCTGCACGGTGGTGAGCATATGCTCGCCGAGCGCGCTATATTGCTCGGTCAACGCCTCCCCCAGCGCCGCCACCCGGCGCGACGCGCGGCGAGTGACCAGCGCGGCGAGCAGATAGCCCAGGCTCCCCACCACCACGAGCGGCACCGAGACGGCGAGCAGCAGCACGACGAAGAACAGGATCGACATGGCGTTGATCGCCAGCCGGGTGAGCGCGAGGTAGATGCCCGAGACGTGCCAGGTATATTTGCCGATGATCTCCAAGAGCGGCGATTGTTCGTAGCGGGCGAAGTTAGGATAGGCGGTGTGGAGCAGCGCCGCGTGCATCTGGTCGCGCACGCTTTCGCTCATTTCCTCGGCGACGCGGCCGCTAGTGCGATTATACACCATCGCCAGCAGCGCGCGCAGGAAGATCAGCGCGAGCAGCAGCCCGCCGAGCCAGAAGCTGTTCGAGGGCGTTGACAGCAGCCGTCCGGCGAGCCGCCCGATCACGCCGCCATTGGCGACCGCCTCCTGCACCCGCCCGGTGACGAGGTAGAGGAACATCAGCACCAGCGTGAGCCCGGCGGTCTCGGTGAGCGAGGCGGCGAGGCCGAGCGCGACCAGCGCCGCGCCGCTCCCCCGCGGGCGGCGCGCGACGGCGAGCAGTGCGAGCAGATCGCGGAAACCCGCGCGGAAGCTGGCCGGGTTTAATCGAGCTCTCGGCGCCGTGCTCATTCGGCGAGTCGCGGCGCGGCGAACAACAAGGGGGAGGGCGGCGCGGGAAGCGCCGCGCGCGCCAGCGTGGCTGCGTCGCCCAGCTTCAGCCGAGCGGCGGCCGCGTTCAGCACGAAGCGCGCGGCGATTCTCGGCGCGACCGTCGCCAGCTGCCGGGCCGAGCGCGCGGTGCCGACGAGGCGCCGCCGCCACAGCCGCATCTCGAGCTGCCACAGCGCGAAGCTGGCGAGCCCGGTATCGAGCGCGGGGCGCAGCTCGGGATGGCGCCCGGCGATCTCGCGATGCACCATGATCCATGAGCGCAGCATCCGAGCCGGATTGCCCGACATTCGGCCGCCGAGTTGACGATAGCCGATATCGCGCGCTCGGACGGCACCGAATTCGAAGCGCTCGGCGACGCGGCAATAGAAGAGCAGATCCTCGCACCCATAGGCGTCCGCGTCGTGCAGCGCCGGCTCGAACCCGCCGACCGCCGCGATCACCCGGCGCGGAACGAGCGCGGAGCTGCCGCAGCCGATGAAATTGCCGTAGCACAGGCGCTCCAGCACCGCGCCTTCCCAAAGTTCATGATCCTGATCGGGGATGATCCGATCGTCCTCGTCGATCCGGGCATAATCGGCATAGACCAGTCCCACCGCCGGTCCGCCGCGCGCCAGCCGCTCGGCCTGGCGCTCCAGCTTGCCCTCGGCCCACAGATCGTCGGCGTCAACGAAGGCGAGCAGATCGGCGCGCGCTTCGGCGATGCCGCGGTTGCGCGCGCGCGCGACACCGCCATTGGCCTGGGTGATCAGCCGCACGCGGGGATCGCGCGCGGCGTGCGCGGCGACGATCCGGGGGCCGGCGTCGCGCGAACCGTCATCCACCACGATGATCTCGATCTCGGCGATCGATTGGCCACGCACCGATTGCAGCGTGCGTTCGATCGTCGCCGCGCCGTTGTACATCGGGATGATGACGCTGACGAAGGGCGTGCTCATCGCGCCGCCTCCAGCGCGGCGGTGAAGTGCGCGAGGCCCCAATCGCCCATCACCTCGATGCGGGGCAGATCGAACAGCCGGTCGCCGAGCCGCACCGGGCCGCAGCGATCGCCGAACAGCAGCTGATAGCCCGCCTCACGCGCGAGCGGCGCGGCGCGCGGCGACGGCGAGGTGAAGGGCAGCGCGACCGCCGTCGGCGCGGCCCCGGTCCAAGCGGCGAGCAGCGCGTGCGAGATGAGCAGCTCGCGCGCCAGTTCCTCGCTGGTCAGTTCGCTCGCGCGGACATGGCGGTGGAAATGGCTGCCGAACTTCACGCCTTCGCGGGCGAGGCGTGCGATCGTCTCGGCGGTCATCAGCGGGATCGTCCGCCCGGCGTCGCCGTCCCACGCGGCATTTTGCCCCACCATCGAGGTGACGATGAACACCTCCGGCGTGAAATCGTGGCGGCGCAGTACCGGCCAAGCCTCGCGCGCGACGCTTTCCATGCCGTCGTCGAAAGTGATCATCACCGGGCGGCCCTGAAAGGGCTGCTTGGCCCGCAGATACCAGGCCAGCTGGGCCGATGTGAGCGTGTGGTAGCCGTTGGCGCGCAGCCAGTGGATCTGCTCGGCGAATTGCGCCCGGCCGACACGGTAGCGCGCGAGTTCGGCGGGGCCATCGTCCGCCACATGGTGGTACATCAGCACCGGGACGCAGTCGTGCCGCTCGCGCGCCCATATCTCGCCGCGCAGCACGGGTGCGCCGCCGCGGATCAGCAGTCGCTCGACCTCGGGCTCGAGCGTGGCCTCCATCGGCACCTGGCGCACCACGGGCGCGGCCGCCGGGCGATCACCGGCGAGGCGGCGGAAGCGATCGACCCGATACACTTCGGTCTGGATGCTTTCCTCGAGCACGAGCCCGGGCACCTCGGCGAAAGTGCGGGCGATCACTTCGCCGCCAAAGGGATTGTCCCAGTCGAACCCGGTGCGGCTACGGTCGTCGACCAGCGTGAAGGCATGGGCGGTGATGAGCGCGCCGCCGGGCTTGAGCGCGTGCGCGATCTTGGCCGTCACCGCGCGCAGCTCGGCGAGATCGTCAAGATAATAGAGCACCTCCGAACAGACGATCAACTCCTGCTCGCCCGGAATCGGCTGCGCTGACAGATCGAGCCGCGCGAAGCGGACATTCGCGCGGGCGCCCGCCCGCTGTCTGGCGCGCGCCAATGCTTGTTCCGAAATGTCGGTCGCGGTCAGCCTGCCCACCCGTTCGGCGAGATGGAGCGTGAAATGCCCCTCGGCGCAGGCGAGTTCCAGCGCCTCGGCCGGCGGGGGCTCGGGGAGCAGCGCCAATTGATGGCGATATTTCTCCTGCTCATAGGCGGAGCCGTAATTCCACGGGTCTTCGGTGGCGAAGAACTGGTTCCAAAAGGCGTCACGGTCGCGGCCGCGCGGCGGCTCTTCCCGCGCGGCTCGGGCGGGCGGCGGCGGCGGAACGGCGGCGGCCGCCGCCAGGGCGAGCGCCTCGGCGCGCAAGCCGGCGAAGCGGGCGCGGTGGGCGCTATGCGCGTTGCGTGGCGCGGCGGTGGCGCGATCGCGCAGGCTGGATAGGATTTCGCGACGCAGCCGGCGCGGCTGCCAGAGCAGCAGGACATCGCGCGCGATCGTGCCGAGCACCGCGCGGGTCGCGACCCCGCTGACCCAACGCGGCTGGGTGCGCGCGAGATGGCGCAGCATCGGCGCGGCGCCATATTCGGTCGCATAAGCCGCGCGAACATCCGCCGCGTCGCAGTCGCCGAGCGGGGCGAGCGAGAACATCCAGCGATCCTCATGCCGCAGCGCCAGAAAATCATAGGGCGGCACCAGCCGGGCGCCTTCGCGCAAAGCGGCATCCAGCGGCACCGCGACGCCGTGGAAAAAGTCCGTCCGACGATCGTCCGCGGCGAGTGGCAGCAGCACCAGATCGAGCAGATCGAGCAGATCGCGACGCGCCGCCGCATCCGCGCGCACCAAGGGCACCAGCGCGATCCCCCGTTCGATCGCCGGGCGATGCGTTTCCCAGGCCGCCCCCAGCGCCGATCTCGTCAGCGCAAGATTGATCGCGACCGCGTCGACCACGATCTGGGCGAGGAAGAACAGATCGCGTCGGTTGCGGGAAAAGGCGGCGAGCAGATGATCGAACGGTCCTTCCATCGCCAACCCGCGGACCATCCCGGCGGTTAGCCACCACAGCGCGAGGAAAGCGGTCGACAAGGCGCGATCGGGATAGCCCGATGCGCCCCCGGCATAACGCGGATCGGGCGTCGCGACCCGGGGATCGGGGCCGAAGCCGGTGTCGATCACGCGAACCACATCATCGATCAACGCGCGCGAGGGCGCGGACAGGCTGTTCGGGCCGAACCGGTAATAAGCGAGCGCCGCATCGACGAAGATCCAGCGGATGCCGAGCCGCGCCAGCCGCTGCCACAAATCCCAATCCTCGCAGGTGCGCAAGGACGGGTCGAAACAGCCCACCTCGATCACCCGCGCACGGCGGACCAGCGCCGAATGGATGGTGATGTTGGTGCGGCGGGCGAAGACCTGGAAGGCCTCGCCCTCCAGCTCCGGCCCTTCCTCGCGGGGTTCCTCGGCGCCGTCGGGATAGACGCGCACCGATCGGCAATAGGCCGCCTCGGCGTCCTGCGCTCCCGCCAACGCCGCGAGCAGCGTCGCGAATGCGTTCGGGGCAAGCCAGTCATCCGCGTCGAGAAAGTGGAGCCAATCGCCGGTGGCGGCGTCGATCCCCCGATTGCGCGCGGCGGCGGCATTGATGCCGGGCCCCTCGATCAGGCGGATGCGCGCATCATCCGCCGCGAGCCGGCGCACGAGCTCGGCGGTTTGATCGGTCGACCGGTCGTCGATCACGATCGCTTCCCACCGCGTCTCGCTTTGCCGCCGCAGCGAGGCCAGCGCGGCCTCGATCGTCGCCGCGGCGTTGCGCGCGGGCATGACGACGGAAATGAGCGGGCTCGGGGACATGCGGTCAGCGCGCCAGGTAGCGGGAGGGGTGGAACCTCGCGAATAGTGGCAAAAGCTTACCCCCATGCAAAGGGCGGCCGCTAACCATGCTGGGGAGCCACGGGCGCCGCGAGCCGCCCGTCCGCCGCCACGTTCCCGCGATGCGCGAGATAATAGCGATAGCCGCGCAACACCCCGCCGAACTGCTTCACCAGCCGGCGCAGCTCGTCCCGATCGCCCCGGCGCGCGGCGGCAAGCGTCGCCCGCGCCAGATAGCGCGGCAGATAATGCAGCGCGCGCCGAGCGTTGCCGCGATGGCCCCAGCGGCGATGCTGCACGAGGAGCGCGACCGTCTGCCCCATCATATAGTCGCCGATCTGGCGTTCGAACGCCCGCTCGCTCTCGCGGTGGTAATGATAGCTGACGACGCTCGGCTCGTAGCGGCAGGTGCCGCCGCTGGCGATGATCCGGTACCAATATTCGGAATCGCCGCCGCAACCCGTGAGCCCCGCGTCGAGCCGTTCGTCGAACCAGCCGGCGCGCGCGATCACCTCGCGGCGGAACGCCATGCTCGCGCCCGCGCCGATTTCCCAGGTCGGCGCGCCATGCCCTTCGGCCGCCTTCAGCCAGGCGGGGTCGAAATCCTGCCGCTCGGTGCCGCGGAAGAAGCTCCAGTCGCGCTCGAACAGATATTGCGCCCGTGTCGCCAGCGTCGCGGGGAGCACCATCCCGGTCACCGCCCAGATCGCCGGATCGTCGAACGCGGCGATCATGTTCGCCACCCAATCCTCGCGCTGGATCGTGTCGTCGTCGATGAAGCCGATCAGATCGCAGCGCGCGCTCGCTAGCCCCAGATTGCGCGCGAAATCGAGCCCGGGGCGGGGCTCGCGGACATAGCGATGGCCATGCCGCGCGACGACCTGCTCGATCGCCGCGCCGTCGCGCGAGGCGTTGTCGACCACGATCACTTCGTCGGGCGCGCGCGTCTGGCGGGCGATGTCGGCGAGGCATTGATCGAGCAGCGCGGCCCGATCGCGGGTGCAGATCACCAGCGACAGGCGCGCCTCGGGCGGGGCCGGGCGCGGGGGTGGGGGCGGGCTTTCGGTCACGCCGGCGAGCGCCAGTTCCTCGCCCGGCGCCAGCAAACGGCGCGCGACCAGCCGCTTGCCGCGCCACAGCAGCAGCAGCATCGGCCGCTCGCCCGCGCTGACCATGGGCGGCGCGCCCGCCTCGAGATCGAGCGCGCAGATCGCCGCGTAATCCGCCATCCCGTCCCCTATCGCGCGTCGCCGCCCGGCTTGGGCGGCGTGACGAACCGCCACGCCTTCACATAGTCGATCTGCAACCGCGCTGGCCATGGCTGATCGGGCGCCGGATCGCCCGGCCATTTGCCGCCAACCGCGAGCGTGACTAGCATGTACATCGGCTCGGTCATGTCGGCGCTAGTCGGGATCGAGACCGTCTTGCGGCCGTCGATATAGTAATCGATCCGATCGGGCATCCACAGCGCCCCGAAGCGGTGAAATTCCTCCGGCGTACCGGCGAAATCGACCCGTTTCGTGACATCGCGCGGCGCCAGCTTCGAATGGATGCTCGAATAGACCACGCCGCGTTCGTGCCCCAGCGCTTCCATGATATCGATCTCGGGCGGCCAGGCGCTGCTCTGTGGCAGCAGCCAGAAGCCTGGCCAAAGCCCCTTGGCGCCGGTCCAGCGCAGCCGCGCCTCGAAATAGCCATAGCGCTGGGCGAAGCGCCCCCGGCCCGAGATCATGCCCGAGCCATAGGCGATGCCGCGCAGCCGCCGGTCCTGCCGCACCGCCGGCGCCTGCCCGGCGAGATCGACGCGCACCGCCTCCAGCGCGCGCGGATCGAGCGGCGCGGCGCTGATCGTCAGCACGCCGTCGGCGACGCGAAAAGGGTTGAGCCCGAGCCGCAGATAGCCGGGATCGACGAAAATCTGCCGTTCCTCGTTGTTCGCGAGGGTGCGTTTCACGATCGATCGGTCGCGGCTGTCGGGATCGGCGTAGAGTGTCGTCCAGCGCCGGTGATCGAGCGCGCGGCCGTTGAACTCCTCGTCGAACGACAGCGCCAGATCATAGCCCGGCGGCGGCGCGGCGGCCTGATCGGCGGCGCGCGCGGGCGCCCTGCACCCGCCGAGCGCGATGCCGAGCGCGGCGCACAGCGCCAGCCGGTATCGCCGGCGCGCCAAGGCGAATGTCCTGGTCATCGCATACCCCGTTCCGACTGCAACCGCTTCCCGCGCCATTGGTTCAACGCATGGCGTGGCGAAACGGGCCGTACAAGCCCGGGGGCTTGGTTAGGCGTCCGTTCACCGATTGTTGCAATTTGACGTGCAAGGTGCACAAACACGCCCTGCGGGACGGAGAGAGTCGGTGCCGAAACGAGTGTTGGTGACGGGAGGAGCGGGCTTTCTCGGCTCGTTCCTGTGCGAGCGTCTGCTCGCCGCGCGCCATGAAGTGATCTGCGTCGATAACTTCTATACCGGTCGCCGCCGCAATATCGCGCATCTGCTCGATCATCGTGATTTCGAGCTGATGCGCCACGACGTTACTTTCCCGCTCTATATCGAGGTTGACGAGATATTCAATCTCGCCTGTCCCGCGAGTCCGATCCATTATCAGTTCGATCCGGTGCAGACGACCAAGACCAGCGTTCATGGCGCGATCAACATGCTGGGCCTCGCCAAACGGGTCCGCGCGAAGATTCTACAGGCCTCCACCTCCGAAGTCTATGGGGACCCCGAAGTCCATCCGCAGACCGAGGATTATTGGGGTCATGTCAACCCGATCGGCCCGCGCTCCTGCTACGATGAGGGCAAGCGCTGCGCGGAGACCTTGTTCTTCGATTACCGCCGGCAGCATGGGCTGAAGATCAAGGTCGCGCGGATCTTCAACACTTATGGCCCGCGGATGCGTCCCGACGATGGGCGCGTCATCTCCAATTTCATTACCCAGGCACTGCGCGGCGAGCCGATCACCGTTTATGGCGATGGCCGCCAGAGCCGCTCCTTCTGCTATGTCGACGATCTGGTCGAAGGGCTGATCCGGCTTATGGACACCCCCGATGACGTGACCGGGCCGATGAATCTGGGCAATCCCGGCGAGTTCACGATGAACGAGCTGGTCGATCTGGTGCTGGAAATGACCGGCAGCAAATCGCCCGTGCGTTTCCTGCCGCTGCCCGAAAACGATCCGCGCCAGCGCTGTCCCGATATCGGCCTGGCGCAGCGAACGCTCGGCTGGGCGCCCAGCGTGCCGCTGCGCGAGGGGCTCGCGCGGACCATCGCTTATTTCGAGCAGCTGCTGGCGCTGGAGCAGGCGGCATGAAGCGCATCCTCGTCACCGGGGGCGCGGGCTATGTCGGCTCGCACGCCTGCAAGGCGTTCCGCGAAGCCGGCTGGGACGTGACGGTGTTCGACAATCTCTCGCGCGGCTGGCGCGAGGCGGTGCGCTGGGGCGATCTGATCGAGGGCGATCTGCTCGATCCCGCCGCGATCGCCGGCGCGATCGGCGCGGTGCGACCGGACATCGTCGCGCACTTCGCCGCGCTCGCTTATGTGGGGGAATCGGTCGAACGGCCGGAGCTTTACTACCGGGTCAATGTCGCGGGCTCGCTCAATCTGCTCGATGCGATGCGCGCGGCGGACGTGCGCCGCCTGATCTTCTCCAGCACCTGCGCTTCCTATGGCGAGCCCGAGGCGCTGCCGATCGACGAAAGCCACCCCCAGGCGCCGATCAACCCCTATGGCTGGTCGAAACTGATGGTCGAGCGGATGATCGCCGATGCCGCCCGCGCGCATGGCCTGGGCGCGGTGGTGCTGCGCTATTTCAACGCCGCCGGCGCCGATCCCGAAGGGCTGATCGGCGAGCGGCACGAGCCGGAAACTCACCTCATCCCGCTCGCGCTGCACGCCGCGCTCGGCGGCGCGCCGATCGGGGTGTTCGGCGGCGATTTTCCCACCCGCGACGGCACCGCGATCCGCGATTACATTCACGTGAGCGATCTGGCCGATGCGCATGTGCTCGCCGCCGATCACGCGTTGCCCGGGCAGGGGGTTTCCGTATTCAACCTGGGCACCGGGCGTGGCACCTCGGTCGCCGAGATCATCGCCGAGGTCGCGCGCCAGATCGGCCGGCCGGTGCCGACCCGGCAGGCGCCGCGCCGCGCGGGTGATCCGGCCGCGCTGGTCGCCGATGGCGGCCGGGCGCGCGCGGAGCTCGGCTGGCGGCCCAGCCGTTCCGATCTTCAGACGATCGTCGCGACCGCGCTCGCCTGGGAACGGGCGCGGCGAACGGAACCGGCGATGGCGGCGCGGCAGAGGCGGGCGGGCTAGCGGCTTTACGGGAGCAAGGGGTGTTGAGCGGGGCGGCACGGCTGGAGGAATCGGAAGCGATCGCGCTGGCGCGCGAGGCGCCGCTGATCTCCGTCATCGTGCCGCTCTACAACGCCGCGCACACCATCGAGCCGACGCTGCGCAGCGCGCTGGCGCAAACCTATCGCCCGATCGAGATCATCGTGGTCGATGACGGATCGACCGACGCCAGCCCCGATATCGTCGCCCGGCTGGCGGCCGAGAACGCGCTGATCCGCTTCGATCGCCAGCCCAATGCCGGGGTGGCGGCGGCGCGCAACCGCGCGATCGCGCTGGCGCAAGGGCAGTATATCGCCCCGCTCGACGCCGACGATCTGTGGCGGCCGACCAAGCTCGCGCGGCAGATGGCGGCGATGCTCGCGCGCGGGCCGGCAACCGCCTTGTGCTATACGCGTTTCCTGGCGATCGATGCCGAGGATCGCATTCTCTACGAAGGCCCGGCCAATAGTTTCGCCGGGGCGGTGCTGCACCATCTGGCGCGCGAGGATTTCGTGGGCAGCGGCAGCAACGCGTTGATGCGCGCCGATCTGGTGCGCGCGGTGCGGGGCTATGACAGCAGCCTGCGCCAGCGCGGGGCGGAAGGCGCGGAGGACTGGCTGATCGCCATGGCGCTCGCCGAGCGCGGCGAGTTCGCTTATGTCGACGAGCCGTTGGTCGGTTATCGCCGCTCGCGGGGCAACATGTCGAGCCGGGCGCAGCAGATGCTGGCCTCCGCCCGGCTGGTCGCGGCGCGCTATGCGACGCGCTACCCCGATCTCGCCGAGCGGCTCGACGCGCATCTGCGCGATCGCGAGAAATGGCTGTTCGTCCGCGCCTTGGCCGAGGGCAATTGGCGTGACGCGCGCGCGATCGGCGGGCGGCTGCGCGGCGCTTCGGGCCTCGCGCGCACCGCGATGCTCGCCGCGCGCGAACGGGCGGCGAGCGTACTGCGCGCGAGCGGATTGCGCCCGGCGCGGCGCTTCTAGGCCGGCTTTTCATTGGGTCCGGCGGCTGCTAGCAGCCCGCCCGGGCCGTTCGAGCAAGGAGTATCAAGCGTTGCTGCCATCGGTGAAACGAGCGTCCCTATCGATCGCGCTGGTCCTGGCCGCCGCCGGCTGCGCCAGCGTGCCGAGCGCCGCGGTGCAGACCGCGAGCAGCGATGCCCCCGCTTATACCCTGGGGCCGGGCGACAAGCTCCACATCATCGTCTATAACGAAACCGAGCTGACCGGCGATTATGCGATCGCCCCCGATGGCTCGGTCGCTTTCCCGCTGATCGGCAATGTGCCCGCGAGCGGCCGCTCGCCGGTGGAGCTGCAGAACGCGATCACCGCGATGCTCGCCAAGGGCTATATCCTCGATCCCAAGGTGACGGTGGAAGTGCTGAACTTCCGCCCCTTCTTCATCCTGGGCGAAGTCAACAAGCCGGGCCAATATCCCTATATCGAGCAGCTGACGGTGGCGCAGGCGGTGGCGACGGCCGGCGGCTTCACCTACCGCGCCAATCGCGGCAAGGTGTTCATCCGCCGCAAGGGCGAGGCGGGCGAGCAGGCCTATAACGTGAAGGGCGGGCGATCGGTGCCCGTCTTCCCCGGCGACACGGTGCGCGTGGGCGAGCGTTATTTCTAGGGCGGCTGAACGCTCCGGGAGCGCCGGCGATGACGGTTCATAATCCTCCCCGCACCGCGCTGGTCCCGGCCGCGCCGCCCTCGCTCGCGCCGCCGGGGTTCGACGCGGTGTTCGCCGCCGCCGCGATGCTCACCGGTTTGTTCCCGCTCCAGCTGAGCACGATGACCGGGGTGATCTTCCTCGCCCTGCCGGCGCTCTATCTGTTCTTCCGGCGCGATCGGATGTGGCCGCTGCTGCGCGCCAATCTGCTGCTGCTGCTGATTCCGGGCTTCGCGCTGCTCTCTACGCTCTGGTCGCCGCTGCCGGGGGTCACGAGCTGGTACGCCACCCAATTTCTGGTGACGGTGACGGTGGCGATGATGATCGGCACCGGCGTTTCCCCATCGAGCGCGCTGATCGGGCTGTTCGCGGCGTTCGTGATCCACGGCCTCGCCACTTATGTGCGCGGGATCATCGAGGGCGCGCTGATCGGGATGCCGAGCTATGTCGTGCCCTATGTCGGCTTCGCCGGCAGCAAGAACACCTGCGCCGACATGGCGGGGCTGGGGGTGATGACCGCGCTGGCGATGGTCGGCTGGTCGCTGGAGCGGCGCCGCTGGCTGCTCGCGCTCGCGGCGATGGCGATGATCCTGCTCGACGTGCATGTCGTGGCGAGCGCGCGCTCGGCGGGGGCCAATGCCTCGCTCGCCATCGCGACCCTCTTCATGCTCGGCTGGCTGGTGCTGCGCCAGTTTCCGGTGCAGGCGCGCACCAGCTTCGCGCTTATCGCGACGCTCGCCGCCGGGATCGCCGGCGCGACCCGCGGGCTGTGGTATGACGCGGTGTTCAGCGACGCGCTGAAGGCGGCGGGCAAGGACGAACAGCTCACCGGCCGCACCTATCTATGGGAGCGCGCCGAGGTACTGATCCACCAGAACCCGATCCTCGGGCGCGGCTTCGCCTCCTTCTGGCGGTTCGGCGAGCTGGAGCCCGAAGCGATCTGGGAAGCGATGTATGTGAAGAACCGCATGGGGTTCAATTTCCACAACAGCATCTACGAGATTCTCGTCTATCTCGGCTATACCGGGCTGATCCTGTTCGCGATCGTCTATATTATCCTGATCGCCGCGCTGTTCATCCGGCTGGTGCTGCGGCCGAAGCCGATCACGATCATGTTTGCGACGCTGATCATCTACGACATGATCCGGTTCAACTTCGAATCGCTGCCGCTCGGCATCTTCGCGCACAACACGCTGTATCTCTACGGCGCGCTCGCGCATGGCGCGGGGCTGTTCCTGCAGCCGGCGCGCGACGCGGCGGCCGCGGCCCAGCCGAAGCGCCTCTCCCGTCGGGCGACCCGCGCCGGCGCGCGCCTCACCTGAACAGGGTCAGGCCGATCAGCACCAGATTGTTGCGGAACGCGATCGTCGGATCGGTCGAGGTGCGCTGGTTATGGGTGTAGGACAGATCGATGCGCAGCCGCCGGGCGACATAATAGCGCGCGCCGGCGTCGGCCTGGAACTCGCTGCTGCTCGCGCCCACGCCCGAGGGATCGATCTGCGCATAGCGCACGGCGCCGAACAGGATCAGGTTGCGCAGCAATTCGTGCTGGATGCCGAACCGCCCTTCGTTGCGCAGATTGCCGGCGTTGACCGGGGAGGAGGTCTCGTCCACCCGCCGGTCCGCCGCGAGCTGGATGGTGGTGAGCGGGGTGACGTTCCAATTGACGTCGACATGGAAGGAGAAAGCACTGATCGGCCGTAGCCGCGCATCGGCATAGCTGTAATTCAGATAGCCCAGCCGCACCGTCGCTTGCAGCAGCGCGCCGATATTGCGGGTGATCCCCGCCTCGATCCGACCGCCATCGGCGCTGCGATCGAGTTGGGTGATCGGATCGAAACCGGCCTCACCCGGGCGCAGCTGGTAGCGCCGCTGCTCGAGCACGCCGAACAGCACGAAACGCGTCGAGTCGCTCAAGCCATAGGAAGCGTCGAGCGTGCCGCTCAGGATATCGAGATCGCGGAAGCGCGCGCTCGTCAGCACATTGTTCACCAGCACCGGATCGAAGCGATAGACGCGGTAAGCGCCGCTCAGCCCCACGCTCAGCGGGCCGAACAGCTGGTTGACGCCCAGCTCGCCGCCCGCCGTGACATAAGTCGATCGGCTGCGCGTGCCGCGGAAGCTGTTGATGCTGGAGCGCAGCTCCGCCAGGCGATCGACATTGGCGCGCGCGGTGATCGCGGTGGTCGCGGTGAATTCATAGCGGCCGTCGATCTGGGCGCCATATTGGGTCGCGTCCTCGCTGCCGTTGCTGGTGTAGAGGCTCTGGTCGATATAAGCGCGCGCGTTGAGCTGGTTGGCCGACCAGTTGGAGCGCGCGGCGATGATCCCGCGCAGGTTGAAGAACACATCGTCGCGCCGGTTGGTGGTCGTCGCGAATACATTGTCGGTATAAGTGGCGACCACCGAGGCGCTGGGGCGCAGGGTGAAGGCGCCGGCGCGGATGCCGTCGCCCGCCTGGTTGCGTTCCTCGCGATCGACCACGCTGTTGAGCGGCGTCGTCTGCGCCTTGAGCGGCCCCGCCGCCGCCAGCGCGGCGGTTATCGCGAGCACGACACGCCGTTTGCCGTTCATCTGCCGCCCCCTTTCGTTCTGCTTTGGGTCAGTTGGCGTAATAGCCGCGGAACCGCTTGTGATAGCTATAGCTGTCCGAATAGCCGGTGCTGGCGTGGCGCCGGATATCGACCTGGGTAAGCGCGATGCCGCTGAGCTTGGCGTTGGCCGCGATCAGCATGTCGATCGCGGCTTCGGTGGCGCGGATCGAGGTTTTGCCCCAGCGCGTGATCAGGATCGTCCGGTCCGCCGAGGCGGCGACGACGCGGGCGTCTGCCACGCCGAGCAGCGGGGCGGTATCGATCACGATCACCTGGAAACGCTGGCGCAAAGCGGCGACGAGCTTGCCCATGCTCGCCGCGTTTAGCGGATCGATTGCGGAAGTCGGCGCCTGATCGGTGCCAAGCACGTACAGCCCGGTCGCCGCGTCGAGGAACAGATTATCGTCGAGCGCGCCGCCTTCGAGCACATTGTAGAGCCCGTTGCGATCATTGCCGAGCGCGACGCTCGCCCCGCGCCGCCGCAGGTCGCAATCGACCAGCACGGTGGCGACGCCGCCCAGCGCCGAGGTGCGCGCGAGGCACAAGGCGGTGGTCGTCTTGCCCTCCTGCGGCAGCGCCGAGGTGATGGCGAGCGCGCGGCCGACTCCGGGCGCGTGCCGGCTGCCGAGCAGCAGGAAGGTGCGCAGCGATCGGAAACTCTCGGCGAAGGCGGAGAAGGGGTGCGAGACGATATAGTCATGCACCGGCTCGGTCAGCCGCAGCGAGCCGAGCGTTGAGGCGAGCGCGGGCACCGCGCCCGCGTAGCGCACGCCCAGCCGCTGCTCGACATCGGCCTTGGTCCGCACTCCGCCCTGCAGATATTCGGCGAGCGCGATCGCGCCGAGCCCGGCGAGAATGCCGCCGACCAGCCCGAGCGCGGCGGCGAGCCGGCGATTGGGAAAATCGGGCTCGCTCGGCACGGTCGCATAGGAATCGACCCGCGTATCGGCGCGCTGCAAGCCCTGCTGCGCGTTGGTCTCGCGCGAGCGGTTGAGGAAGGTTTCGTAGATCGCCTTGGCGGCGTCCGCCCGGCGCTGCAGCGCGAGCAGGCCGACCTGCGCGGCGTTGTTGCGCGAAAGCGTGCCGGTGGAGCGCGCGCGGCTGTCGCGCAGCGACGACAGACGCGACGAGGCGACGTTCACTTCGGCTTGCAGATTGCTCAGGATGCGGTCGATCTCGCTCTGGATATCGGCCTTGATCGCGCTGAGCTCGCTGCGCGCCTTCACCAGATCGGGATATTTCTCGCCATAGCGCGAGGAAAGCTGCGCCACCTTGGCGCTGGCTTCCGCCTCGCGCGTGCGCAGCGTGCCGATCGTGCCCGAGCCGAGCGCCGCGCCGACATCGGCGCCGCCGCTGCCTTGCTCCAGCTGGCGCCGCGCGCTCGCCAGCCGGCCCTGTTTCTCGGCGAGTTCGGCCTCGGCGCTGGCGATCTGCTGGTTGAGCGTGGAGATTTCCTGTTCGGACAGCGTCGCCCCTTCGGTGCTGATCAGTCCGTTGCGAATCTTATATTCCTGCAAGGCGGCGTCGGCGGCGGTCGCCTCGCGCGCCAGCTCGGCGGTGCGGCGCCTCAGCCAATCGTCCGCCGCCGCGTTCGCCTGCACTTTCGTCGCCTTGTCGGAGCCGACGAATTCGGTGACGTAGAGATTGGCGATCTCGGCGGCCTGTTTCGCGTCCTGCGAATTGACCTCCACCTCGATCACATAAGTCGAGGCGACGCGCGAGATGAACGCCATTTTGGAGACGGTGCTGGCGATATCGACCAGCCCGCGGCCCTGGACGAGCGGATCATTGGGGTGGAGCGCGGCATAGCGTTGCGCGACGAGCAGCGCGAGGGTGGGCGATTGCATCAGCCGCACCTGCGTGTTCACGATGTCGCTGGTCGCGGGCAGATCGGGCGTCACCGCCTTCACGTCCACCACTTCATCGGCCTGGGGGCGGACGAGCAGGCTCGACCGCGCGGCATAGACCGGCGTCTGGTAGAGCGTCCACGCCGCCGTCGCCGCGACCATCAGCGCGAAGACGGTGAAGAACAGCACCAGATGGCGGCGGAACACTGTCCACGCCGCCTGCGGATCGGGCAGGAAATCGCGCCAATTGCGCGTGGGGCCGGGCGCGTCGGGGGCGTCGGCGCTCGGTCGATCCTCGTCGAACGTCTCGATGTTAATCACAGCCTCCCAATCCGTTGCGCGTTACCCGCCGCCGTTCCGCCCGCCTGAATCGTCTTTAGCACAAGCGGCTCCGGTGCAAAGCCGCGCGCCATGCGTCACTCGAACGACGCCTGATCGAACAATAAGCGCGGATGCTTCGCCGGTTCCCGGTGCCGGGCGCGGCGATCGCGCAGCAGGCCGAGCGCGACATCGCCGAGCCGCGCCGGCCGCGGGATGAGCGCCGCGAGCGCGCGCGGGCGGCCGATACGATCCTTGGTCTCCAGGAACTCGCGCAGGCGGATCTTGGCCTCCAGCTGGCGGCCATGCTGGCGCAGCGCCGCGCGAGCGCCGGGCGGGCATCGGTCGGCGCCGAAGCCCGCCGCCATCGTGGCGGCCGCGTCGCGCAACGCGCGCAGATCCTGCACGCTATGCCGCCCGCTGAGCGAATTGGGGCGCTCCACCGCGATATAGCCCACCCGGCTGGAGAGCGCGAAGCGCGCGCCGCGGCCGAGCGCGCTCGCGTAGAAGACGAAATCCTCGCCCAGCCGCAGCGCCTCGTCATAGCGCAGCCCCAGCCGATCGAGCGCGGCGCGGCGCATCAGCGGCTTCATGAAGCCATATTCGCCGCGCGGATGCCCGGGGCGCGAGATGTTACGCAGCACGAACTCTTCCAGCGACAGCTGCCGGCGATATTCGGGGATCGCGTCCACCGGCGACTGATCGCGCGCGACTCCGCTCGCATCGGTGACGAAAGCGATATTGTCGGCGATGAAGTCCCAATCGTCGCCGCCGCGCAGCAGCCGCGCGAGTCGCCCGGCGAGGAAGAAATCGTCGGCGTCGAGCACCGCGAGATAGGGCGCGCCGCTCGCCGCGATCGCCGCGTTGCGCGCGGCGCTCGGCCCGGCATTGGCCGGCTGGCGGATCACGCGCAGCCGGCCGCTGCCGTCATCGGCAGCCAGCGCCGCGCCGGCGGTATCGTCGCGCGAGGCGTCGTCGACCACGATCACCTCCGCCGTCTCGGGCTCGGCGAGCGCGGAGGCGACCGCGGCGGCGATGGTCGCGGCGCTGTTATAGGCGGCGATGATCACCGCGACGCAGGCGCGGTCGCTCATGCGGTGGCGCTCACCGGGGGCAGCGTGCCGGGGGCGAGATAGGCGGGTTCGGGGCGCTCCACCACCCGCGCCGTCCCGCCGCCGCCAAGCCGCCCGAGCCCCAGCCGGGCGAGCCCGACCGGTCCGAGCAGCCGGCGCATCAGCTGGCGGATCGCACGGTCGTCGCCCGGTTCATAGCCATGGAGGCGCCACAACGCGCCATCGATCATCGCGATCAATATCTCGCGGCCGCGCGCCGAGGCCCGCAGCGGGGCGAGCGCGGCGACGGCATCGTCGGCCGAATCGGCCAGCCCGAACTTGCCGGCGAGCGCCCGGCGGCAGATCGCCGCTTCGCCGGGATCAAGGGGCAGCGCGGGGACCAGCGTCGCCGCCGCGCCGAAATCCGCCGCCGCCTCCGCCCAACAGGCCCGCCGCGCGCCGATGCACGCCCTCTGCAGCAGCGCGGCCCGCTGGCGCTGGCGGGGATCGGGCGCGTCGAACAGGCTTTCGAAAAAACCGATCGGCACGTGATCGCGCATATTCTCGAAGATGCGGCGATCGCACGCCCGCCACATCGTCGCCGAGGCGGAAGCGGCATGGCGCGCCGCGACCGGCCCGCGCGCGCCCTCATGCTGGCGCTGGTCGAAGATCAGGTGATCGACGAAGCGGCAAGGGAAGCTGAGCGCGAGGCGCAGGAACATCTCATAATCCACCGAGCGCGGCAGCGTCTCGCTGAACGGGCCGATCAGCTGGTAGAGCCGGCGCGGCACCACCGTCGCGTTGTGGAAGATGAACAGATCCTCCAGCAGATGGCGCGCGAGGCCGCCCGCCGCCAGATCGGGCCAATAGCCGGTGCCGAGATCGACGCGCACCCCGTCATGCGTATCGCGAAACCGGGTGTAGCGACCGAAGGTGAATGCACTTTCATCACGCCCCTGGCGATCGAGCAACGTCGCCACCGCGTCCGGGCGGAGCAGATCGTCATCGTCGCAGACCCACACCAGATCGCCGCTGGTAGCCGCGATCGCGCGGTTGAGCGCGACCGATTTGCCCGCATTGTCCTGCCGCTGATAGCCGATGCGGGGATCGGCCTTCACGATCGGCGCGATCGCCGCCTCGGTGCCGTCGGTCGAGCCATCGTCCAGCACCAGCAGGCTGTCGTCGGCGCGCATCTGCTGCCGCACCGATTCGATCGACTGGGTGACGTAGCCCGCGCGATTGAAGGTGGGCATGATGAACGAGATCGACGCCACGCCCCGCCCTTATACCGCCGCCAGCGCGGGCATGGCGTCCGCCGGCATCGGCGCGGGGCCGAACGCCGCCTCCATCGCCGCGATCTGCGGATCGTTGCCGTCGTTCAGCAGATTGTCGTTGAGCAGCCCGACTTCCTGCGTGCCGTCCCAATTGAGCAGCGGACGCGGATCGCCCAGCCCGCGCTGCCGCGTGCCCGCCAGCCGCGCCATCCAGAAGAACCACACATCGTCTGCCCGGGGGCAGAGCGCCAGGAAGCGCGCCTTGTCGGTCACTCGGGGATCGAGCGCCGCCGGGGGATAAAGCACCCCACCCACCCCGGTGGGGAAGATCAACCGATCGGGCGCGCGATCCTCGATCTGCGCGCTTTCCATCTCCCATTCGCGATAGGGCCGCAGCGCGCCATCGGCCCGGCGCAGCGCGACATGGACCCGCGCGCCGATCACGTCGCCCGGATGCGCCTTCGCCGCCACCACCAACCGTTCCAGCCAATCGGGCGGGTAATAGAGATCGTCATCGGCGGTGACATAGGTGGCGTTGGGCTCCGCGATCAACGCGGGCACCAGCTTGGTGAAGGAGCGCATGTCCTCGCACAGCTCGATCGTCAGGCCGTGCGCGGTCAAGGCGCGCACGTCCGCGGGCAGTGCGTCGGCATGCTCGCGGCCGATCCACAGGATCGTCGCATCGGCCCGAACGCTTTGATCGAGCAGGCTTTTGAGCGTCAGCGCAAGCGTGGGGAAGCGCGGCGGATAGGAGGTGAGCGTCACCACCAGCGGGCTCGCCAGCCCGTGCGGCCGGCGCTCGGCGAGGGTGGGAAAGCGTGCCACGGCGGCGCGGCCGGCGCGCAATTGCGCCGCTACGCGCCGCCTGACGCGCCAAACCCTCAGTCGCCACAGACCGAACAAACCCAAGCCCCCTGTGCGCCAAGAGTATCACGAAAGCGGCACCAGCCGTAGCTTCCGCCCCCCAACGCTACAAGGCTGTTTTGCGTTGCAAAAAAATTGGTGCAAGCACCGGGGCGGTCGTTTCGGGCACGCCTCTCGCCTCGGCGGGGAAGCATCGCTATGGACGCCCGGCAATGGCCGCTTCCGATCCATCCCCGCCCGCCTCGGCGAAAGGCGCGGCGCTTTATCTGGGCGTGGCGCAGGTCGCGCGGCTGGCGCTCACCACGCTCTCGACGATCGTGCTCAGCCGCTTGCTGACGCCCGATGATTTCGGCGTGATCGCGATGACCGCACCCGTCGTCGCGCTGATCTGGATGTTTCAGGATCTGGGGTTGAGCGCCGCCGCGGTGCAGCGCGAAACGCTCGCGCCAGAAGAATCGGTGGCGTTGTTCTGGGTCAACATGGCCGCCTCGCTGTCGCTGGCGCTGGTGTTGCTGCTGCTCGCCCCCGGCGTCGCGCTGTTCTATGGCGAGCCGCGCGCGGGCTATGTGACGGCGGCGAGCGGCGCGACGGTGCTGGTGACCGGGCTGACGCTGCAGCACGCCGCGCTGCTCAACCGATCGATGCGCTTCGCCGCGCTCAGCATCGCGGAGGTCGCCAATGCCGCCGTCGCGCTGGCGGCGGCGGCGATCGCGGCGCTGCTGCTCAGAAGCTATTGGGCGCTGGTGATCGGCTCGCTGGCGGGCGCGCTCACCCAGGCGCTGCTGCTGTGGCGCGCGGTGCGGCTGCGCCCCGGCTGGCGCCCGCGCTTCGCCGCCGCGCGATCGATGCTGCGCTTCGGCGGGGATGTGACCGGGTTCAACCTGGTCAATTTCTTCGTGCGCAACGCCGACAATGTGCTGATCGCGCGCTTTGCCGGATCGAGCGCGATCGGGCTTTACGATCGCAGCTACAAGCTGATGATGCTGCCGATCCAGAACATCAACGCGCCGCTCAACCGGCTGTTGCTGCCGCTGCTGAGCCGCGCGCGCGGCGAGCCCGAGCGTTACCGCCGAAGTTTCCTGCTCTCGGCGCGCGCGGTGATGCTCGCCTCGGCGCCGGGCGTCGCGGTGGCGACGGTGCTGAGCGATCAGCTGATGCCGTTCCTGCTGGGGCGCCAATGGGCCGGCGCCGGGCCGATCTTCTTCTGGCTGGGGCTGACCGGGCTGGTGCAGCCGATCGCGAACCTCACCGGCGTGCTGTTCATGAGCAGCGGCAATACCCGGACGATGGTGCGATTGGGCCTGTGGTCGGCGCTGCTGACGCTCGCCGGCTTTGGCCTGGGGCTATGGTGGGGGGGCGCGGTTGGGGTGGCGGCGAGCCTGTTCGTCACCGCGATCGTGCGACTGCCGGTGATCTTCGCTCTGGCGGTGCGCGGCACCAGCCTTGGCGCCCGCGATCTTTGGGAAGTGCAGCTGGAGCCGCTGCTGGGCGCCGGCGTGGGCGCGGCGCTCGCCTGGGCGCTGGCGCCGCATTGGTCGATCCTCGCCAATCTCGCCCTGTCGCTGCCGCTCGCCTATCTTGCCGCCTTCGCGACCTCGAGCGTCTCGCCCCGGGGGCGCGCCGCGAGCACGCAGCTGTGGAGCATCGCGCGGGGGGCGTTGCATGGGGCGGCCGCGCGGCTGCGCCCCGCGATCGCGCGAGGCGCGCGCTAGATGCTGCGGCGGCTGGCGCGGGGCGTTAAGCGGCGTCTGGTCGGGCGCGCGCCCGCCAACCCCGATTGGCGCGCGGAGGCGCATGTCACGCTCGACGGCTGCATCCTGATCGGCCCGGTCGCGATCGGCTTCCGCTCCTATGCCAATGACAGTCTCCTGCGGAACGCGACGATCGGGCGGTTCTGCTCGATCGGCCGGCGCTGCTCGATCGGCGCCGCGCGGCACAGTCTCGAAACGTTCACCACGCATTCGATCGCCGCGCCCGCCGATTTCGTCTCCGATCTGCCGACGGTGATCGGCCATGACGTGTGGATCGGCGACAATGTGATCGTGCTCGCCGGGGTGACGATCGGTGACGGCGCGGTGGTGGCGGGCGGCGCGGTGGTGACGCTTGACGTACCGCCTTATGCGATCGTCGGCGGGGTGCCGGCGCGGCTGCTGCGCGACCGCTTTCCGCCCGAGCAGGCCGCGCGGCTGGCGGCTTCGCGCTGGTGGGATTATGGCGACGCCGCGTGGCGGCTGGCGGGCCAGGGCGCTTCACCGGCGGCGTTGGTCGCGGCGCTGGAGGGCGCGCGGCCGGCGCCACTGCCGCCGCACTTCCAGCCCTGGAGCCCCGCGTGACCGACATCGCTTATCTCGTCCACGATCTGCATGACGCCGCCGTCACCCGGCGGGTGACGATGCTGCGGGCGGCGGGCGCGCGGGTGACGGTGATCGGCTTTCGCCGGGGATCGCGCGTGCCGATCGATGTGGCGGGGGCGGGGGTGGTCGATCTGGGGCGCACGCATGACGCGCGGCTGCTCCACCGCGCCGCCTCGGTCGGGCGGCATCTGCTGCTGGCGCGGCGGCTGCGCGCGGCGGTGCGCGGCGCCGATGTGGTGATCGCGCGCAATGTGGAGACGCTCGCGCTCGCCGCGCGGGTGCGGCCCAAGGGCGCGCGGCTGATCTATGAGTGCCTGGACATTCACCGTACCCTGCTCGGCAGCGGGCCCCACCACCGCCTGCTGCAGCGCGCCGAAGCGCGCTTGCTGCGCGGCATCGATCTGCTGATCGTTTCCTCTCCGGCGTTCCTGCGCGACTATTTCGTGCCGCGCGGCGCGCTGACGGCGCCCAGCCTGCTCTTGGAGAACAAGCTGCTGGTGCTGAACAGCGAGGCGCCAGCGCCCGCCCCAGCGCGCGCGGCAGGTCCGCCCTGGACGATCGCGTGGTTCGGGATGCTGCGCTGCCGCCGCACCTTCGATCTGCTCACCGCGCTCGCCGAGCGGCAACAGGGCCGGGTGCGCATCCTGATCGCCGGCAAGCCGAGCCCCGCCGTGTTCCCCGATTTCCAAGGATTGCTGCGCGGCAAACGCCATGTCGATTATGTCGGCCCCTATCGCCCCGCCGATCTCGCCGGGCTGTACGGCCAGGCGCATTTCGCCTGGGCGATCGATTATTTCGAGGAGGGGCTGAACTCCAGCTGGCTGTTGCCCAATCGGCTGTACGAAGCGCTGGCGCATGGCGCGGTGCCGATAGCGCTGGCCTCGGTCGAGACCGGGCGCTGGCTCGCTGTGCATGGGGCGGGGCTGTTGTTGGACGATGCCGCGCCCGCGGACGCGCTCGCCACGCGGCTTCAGGCGCTCGATGCTGCAGACTATGCTGCGCAGCAATCCGCCGTCGCCGCGATCCCGCGCGAGGCGGTGATCGCCGATATTGGTGACTGCGTCCAACTCCTGCAAGCGGTGGCGGGATGAGCGATCTTGACGATGTTCTGATCGTGATCCCGTGCCTGAACGAGGCGGCGACGCTCCCCGGCCTGCTCGCCGAACTGGCGGCGGATAGCGGGCGCGCGACGATCGTCGTCGCCGACGGCGGCAGCACCGACGGCAGCCAGGCGATCGTCGCCGATTGGGCGGCGCGCCACGCCAACATCGTTCTCATGGACAATCCGGCCCGCCGCCAGGCGCCCGGCGTGAACCTCGCCGTCGCCCGGCACGGCGCGGGCGCGCGCTGGCTCGTGCGGGTCGACGCGCATTGCGGCTATCCGCGCGATTATGCCCGCGCATTGGTGCGCACGGCCGAAGCACAAGGCGTGCAATCGGTGGTCGTGCCGATGGTGACGCGGGGCAGCGAATGCTTCCAGCGCGCGGTCGCCGCCGCGCAGAACTCGGCGATCGGCACCGGCGGCTCGCCGCACCGCCATCTCGGCACCGGCAAGCTGGTCGATCACGGCCATCACGCGCTGATGGCGCTCGACACGTTCCGCGCCGCCGGCGGCTATCGGGCGGACATGTCGCACGATGAAGATGCCGAGCTCGATTGCCGCATCGCGCGGGTCGGCGGCCGCATCTGGCTCGAGCCGAGCCTCGCGCTCGCTTATTATCCGCGCAAGACGGCGCGCGCTTTGTGGCGGCAATATTGGGCCTATGGTCGCGGCCGGGCGCGGACGATCGCGCTCCACCGCATCGCGATCAAGCCGCGCCAGCTGCTGCCGCTCGCGGTGCCGGCGGCCGCCGCGCTCGCCTTGCTCACGCCCTGGCTGCCGATCGCCGCGCTGCCGCTGCTCGGCTGGGCGGCGCTCTGCCTGGGTGCCGGCGCGGTGGTCGGCACGCGCGCGGGCGGCTGCGCGGCCTTCGCCGGCATCCCCGCGATGATCATGCATTTGGCGTGGGGCTGCGGTTTCCTGTATCAGCGTCTGGCCGATCCGCAGGGCGATCGGCGCGGAGGTGCACCGGCGCGGGCATGATCGAGAATCTACGCTTTCCCCAGCTCGGCCGGTCCAAGCGCCCGCGCACCACCCAGGGCGAGCGCGTCTATGCGATCGGCGACGTCCATGGCCGCTACGATCTGCTCGCCACGCTGATCGATCGGCTGTGGGACGATACGCAGACGCGGGGCAAGGCGCGCGGCCGGATCGTCGTGCTGGGCGATTTCATCGATCGCGGCCCGCAATCGCGCGCGGTGGTGACGCTGCTCAAATCGATCGACCAGTTCGACGGCGTGACGGTGCTGCTCGGCAACCACGAAGCGTTGCTGCTCGATTGCCTGATGGGCGATCTGGACGCCTGCCGCGCCTGGCTGCGGATGGGCGGTGACGCGACGCTCGCCAGCTATGGCGTGGCGCCGCCCGCCGAGGGCGAGGACGGCCATGATTTCGCCTGCCGCCTAGGCGCGGCGATCGGCGAGCCGGTGATCGATTGGCTGCGCGAACGCCCGCTCACCGCGCGATCGGGCGATTATTTCTTCTGCCATGCCGGGGTGCGGCCGGGGGTGGCGCTCGATCGCCAAGCGCCCGCCGATCTGCTGTGGATCCGCCAGGAATTCCTCGCCAGCACCCGCGCGCATGGCGCGATCATCGTTCACGGCCATAGCCCGGGCGAGCATGTCGAGATATGCTCCAACCGAATTGCCGTCGATACCGGGGCTTATCGCTCCGGCCTGCTCTCGGCGGTGGGGTTGGAGGGGAGCGAGGTCTGGGCGGTTACCTCGGCGTAGCGGGCGCGACGCGACCAGCGTCTCGCGGGATCGAGCCCGGCGGCGCGTTGATCGCGGCGGCCGCCGCGCTGTGGCTCGTCCCGCTCGCGGTGGCGCTCGCCGCGCGCACCGCGACGGCCGAGGAAGGCGCGCTGATCCCGCTCATCCTGGTGACTGGGGGCGTGACGCTGTGGCGCGAGCTGCGGCGGCGCCACGATCGCGCGCGCGGGCGCCTCGGCAGAGTGCTCGCGCTGCTCGCCGTCGCCGCTGCGGCCTTCGCGCTCGGCCGGCTGCTCACATTGGTCACGCTGATGGCGCTGGGCGGCTGGCTGGGGCTGATCGCCCTGCTCTACGATCGCTATGGCGGCGCCGCGCTGCGCCGGCTGGCGCTGCCGCTCGGCTATCTGCTGTTCGCGATGCCCCTGCCTTATCTGCTCGCCGGGCCGCTCACCCAGGCGCTGCGGCTGTGGCTGTCGTCGGCAGCGATCGCGCTGGTCGGCGCGGGCGGGTTCGATGTCGCGGTGAGCGGCAACGCGCTGTTCATCGATCAATATGAGCTGGAGATGGCGGCCGCCTGCACCGGCGCCAATTCGCTGCTCAGCCTCACCGCGACGATGTGGCTCTACACTTATTGGCGACGGGGGAGCGATTGGCGGCGGCTCGCGCTGATCGTGGTGCTGGCGCTGCCGATCGCTTTCGTCGCCAACCTGCTGCGTATCGTGGCGCTGCTGCTGTTCGTTCATCTGCTCGGCGCGCGCGTGCTGGCGACCGCGCTGCATCCCGCCGCCGGGCTGGCGAGCTTCGCGATCGCGCTGGCGCTGGTCATGGCGCTCGACGGCTGGCTGGGGCGGGAGTGGCGCGGTGGTTGAGATCGCCCGGCGCGACCTGTTGATCGGCGGCGCGCTGCTGGGCGCGGCGGGGGTCGGCGCGCTCGCCCGGCCGCCGGCGCGGCCGCCGGCGATCGATCAAGGCTGGTTCGAGGCGGCGATTCCGTCCGCCATCGGCGCCTATCGCGCGGCGACGCTCGCCGGGCTGGTGCTGCCGCTGCGCGACGAGCTGAGCCAGCAGCTCTATGACGGCTATGTCGCGCGCGCCTATGTCGCGCCGGGGGTGGCGCCGGTGTTCCTGCTGATCGCGGTGGGCAGCGTGCAGGATTATGCGCTGCAACTCCACCGGCCCGAAAGCTGCTATCCCGCCTCGGGCTTCGGCATCGTCCCGCGCGGCACGACGCCGCTGCGGCTCGGCGCGCGCGCGGTGCCGGGAACGGTGCTGGAAGCGCGGCGGCCGGGGCGCGCCGATCTGGTGCTCTATTGGACGCGGATGGGTGAGGCTTTCCCGACCGGCCTGTGGCCTGCCCGCGCGCTGATCCTGCGCGCGGCGCTCGAACGGCGGACGATCAGCGGCGCGCTGGTACGGCTTTCCACCACGCTCGGTGATCCGGCGGCCGATGCCGAGCGACTGGCGCGCTTCGCCGCCGCGCTCGTCACCGCGATGGCCCCGCCCGCACGCGCGCTGTTGCTGGGGCCGGGCGCGTGACGAAGCGGCTCGGCATCGCGCTGCTGCTCGCCGGCTGTTCCCCGGCCGAACCTCAGGGTCAGGTGCTCGCGGTGGTCGACGGCACCGATATCACGCGGCGCGACGTTCAGGCGGAGGCGCGCGCGAGCGGCCTGATCGAGAGCGCGAGCGCGGACGCGCGGCTGCGCGCGGCGCTGGTGGACCGGCTGGTCGATCGCGCGCTGCTGGTGAAAGCGGCGCAAGCGCGCGGGCTCGATCGCACGCCCGATTATCTCGCGGCGGTGCGCCGGGCGCGCGCGCTCGCCCTGGTCGAGTCGCTGCGGGCCGATATCCTCAGCCACGTGCCCGTGCCGAGCGCCGCGGCGATCGCCGATCACATCGCCCGCAACCCCTGGCGCTTCGCCCGCCGGACCGTGCTGTACGGTCGCCGCGCGGCCACTTCGAGCGGCGATCCCGCGCGGGGCGCACCCTTCGTGCTCGAAACCGGCGCGCTGACGCCCGCCGATGCCGAACGGCTGGCCGCGCTCCCGCTCGGCACCGCGACCTTGCTGAACGGCACGCCGGTGGTGATCGAGCGGCGGGTGCCCGCGCCGCTGGTCGGCAGCGAGGCCAGCATCCAGGCGGCCGCCACGCTTCGTACGGCAGCTGTCGATCGTTACGCATTCAAAATCTTGCAGAATCAGCGACTAGCCGTCATGATCAAATTTCAGCAAGGGTTGGGGCCAGCGGCACCCGCGCCCTGATGCGCGCGCGGGATGGTGGTGATGTTGATGCGAAGCGTTCGGCCCCCGGCGATCCTGCGCCCGCGTTGGCTCACGACGATCGCCTGGGTTTGGGGCGCCCTCGCGCTGCTGTTCCTGATCTGGGAAGGGTTGATCTATAGCGGCCTGGTGCGCTGGGTGGCCGAGTGGGAATTCGCCAATCTCGGCGCTTATTATCCTGGCGCGACCTTGCTGGTTCTGGTGCTGCTCATCGCGTCGCCGCTGATGCTGCTCGCCTTTTGGGCGCGGCGGCGGCAGCGACGCGATCTGGCGGCGGCGCCGTTCGATCCGCGCGTGCTGCTGAGCCAGATGCGGCGCTTCGCGCGGGTGTCCACCGCCGTCGCCGCGGGGCTGCTCGGCTTGAGCGCGGCGGCGATGCTCTACGCCTTCGCGACCGAACCCGCCGCGCGCACGCCGCGCCTGGTGACGCTGGGGCGCGATGATGGCGGCCTGCCCGCGAGTGTCGCGGCGGTGCTGCGCGGCGATGTCCTGGCGGACCGGCAGGTGACCTATGTGTCGGACGTGATCCTCGCGCGCTCGCTGATCCGGCTCGCCCCGATCGTTCCCGCCGGACAGCGGCCGCAAGTGCTGCGCTTCTTCGTGCAGCTCGAGACGCCGAACCCGCCGCGCGGCGCCGGTTTCTCCGGCGTGCTCCGGCGTGGCGCGCTCCCCGGCGCCGTCGCCACGCTCTATCGCGGCGCCGGCTACCGGGTGGCGGACGACGCCTATGTGCTGTTCCGCGACGATGATCAGCACGCGCGGCCCTATTACACGCTCGCGCTGCAGCTCGCCTGGGCGGGGCTCGCCGCGGGATTGATCGCCGGCATCCAATATTGGCGCTTCCGCCGGATACGCCGCTTTTTTGGTGGCCGGGCGGTTAACTAAAGATCGGCACCGGGCGTTGAGGGCGGCCATGGCAAGGCGGGGCCATGGTCGAACGTCCGCTTTTTCTGGCGATCGTGGCGCTTGCGGGCGGTGGGGCGGTGCTCGCCAACCGGCCGGCGGGCGATCTTGGCCTCCCCACCGCGCAATTCGCCGAACCCGCCCGCGTCGCCGATCGCGCGACGACGCCCGCTTTGAAGACGAAGGGTGCTCCGTTGCGAATCGCCCGCGCCGCCGATGGCCTGTTCTACCTCGTCGCGCGCGTGAACGGCACGCCAGTGCGCTTCGTCGTCGATACCGGGGCGAGCATGGTCGTGCTCGCGCGCCGCGACGCGGTGTCCGCTGGGGTCGCGACGGCACCAGGCGGCGCGTTCGAAACGGCGGGCGGCGCGACGCTGATGGCGCGCGGCAGGATCGCGGCGCTCCACCTGGGCGGCCACGCCTATCGCGAGATCGACGCGGCGGTGGCGGACACCGATCTGCGCGCTTCGCTGATGGGGCAGAACCTGCTCGCGCGCCTGGGCACGATTTCGATGCGCGGCGATTGGCTCGAGATCACCCCGTCCGAGCGGTGATCGCCGCCGCCTGATCGATCAGGCGAGCGCGGCGCGGCGCTGCTGGCGCCACAGATAGGCGCCCACACCCACCATCCCGATCAACAGCGTCAGCCAGCTTTCGGGCTCGGGCACGGCGGGGGCGCCGGGATCGGTCGTGGTCTGGGGCGTCACGCCCCCGCCGCCGACCGAACCGCCTGGAACCGGCAGAACATCTCTCCCCAGAAATTGCGGCCCCTGCGCATTGGGCTGGCCGGGCAGCGTGATGTCCGGGCTGTAGCCGGGGCCGGCGGTTGGGGTGGTGGGATTGGCTTCGCCGGGCAGGCCGAACAGCGGCGTCGTGCCGGCATCGCCGGCGGGCGGCACCGCGCCGCCGGGCCGGAACAGGTTCGCGCGGGGCTGGACGGGCGTCGTCCCCAGCGTCGGCTGGAGATTGGCGATCGGCGCCGCCTCGCCCGCGATCGGGTTGGCGGTGAACGCCGCCGGCTGCACCGCGCTCAGTGCCGGGAAGAGCATCGCGCGCTGCACGCGCTGCACCATCGCGCCGAGCCCGAGCAGCACCAGCAGCAGTACCAGCAGGCGCCGCTGCATCTTGATCTCTTGCATCAACGAGAGCGGTTCGCTCGCCATTCCATCCACCCGATCCCCCAGTCGCGCGACTGATTAGCAAAGCGTTTAGCTACACAAAGGGCCAAGATTCGCAAGCAAAACAATGGCAGTAACCATGCCGCCTGTCCTACTTTGGCAAAGGAACATATACGGAACGATCTGCCCTCAGCAATAGGAGAGTGTTCCGATGCCCGCCGATCCTTTCGCCGCGCGCCCCGATACCGTGATCGCGCCCGCGCGCGCGCCTTATGCCGTCACGCCGCATGACGTGAACGAGCTGCCGATCACCCCCAGGGCGCTGTTCGTCGGCACTGGCGGCACGCTGGTGCTGAGCGGGATCGACGCATCGAGCGACGTCACGCTGCGCAATGTCGCCTCGGGCCAGGTGCTCGACATCCGCGCGCGGTTCGTCCGCGCGACGGGGACGACCGCCGCCGACATCGTGGCGCTCGTTTGATGTTCGGCATCGGTTTCGCGGCCGGGCACCGCCCCGCCGTCCGCCCGCCGGCCCCCGCTCGCGCGCGCGGCTATGTGCCCGCTCTGTCCACCCCGCTTCATGCCGCCTATGGCGCGCAACGCGCGATCGCGGGCTATGCCGGTCCGTTATTCCAGCTCCGCCGATCATCGGACGGCGCGCTGCTCGACGTGAGCCCCCAAGGCGGGGGCGATTACCCCAATTACGCGGCGCTCGCCGGCTGGGCGGGGGCCGCCACGCTTACCGTCGCCGCGCTCTATGATCAGTCGGGCAATGGCCGGCACCTCACCCAGCCCGTGGCGGCGAATCAGCCCGTCTTCGATCTCGCCGTCACCGAGGGCGGGCGCGTGCCGATCAGCTTCGACGGCTATGCGCGCAGCACCGACGCGGCGCCGCTCAACTGGCGGAACAAGTATCTGAGCGGCGCGGTGGCGCTCGATCGCATCGCGCATACGGTGCTGATCGCGGGCATCCCGATCAATTCGCAGAATAGTTCCGGCTTCGCGCAGCTGCTGAACGGGGGAAGCTCGATCCTCGGGATCGTCATCAGCGGCCTGACCATGGGCACCCTTGCCGGCGCGCCGCGCACCAGCCGCACGGTGTGGGGCTATGGCAAGAACGCGACGGGCAATCAGTGGCGCGCCGATGGCAGGACGGTCTTCCAGTCGAGCGGCGCGACCGGCCAGGCGATCAACCAGCTGGTGCTCGGCAGCTCGAACGTCACCGCGAGCGCCGGTCAGGTCGGGGTGTATAAGATGTTCGCGGTGGCGGTTTACGCCGCCGGCCTATCCGCCGCCGATGGCGACAACGTGGCGAACGGACTGCTGACCGCGATCGACGCGCCTTCCACCCATGATTATCGCCTGGTGTGGGACGGCGATTCGATCCAGGAAGGTACCGGCGCCACGCAGCTCCGCTCGGTACCGCAGCTAGTGCAAGCGCGGCTGGCCAAGCGGTTCGACAGCTTCACCACCGCCGTCCATGGCCAGCAGCTCGCGACGATCTACGCCAACCGCGCCGCGCGCTTCGCCCCGATCTTCGTCGCCGGGCGGCCCAACGTGATCTTCCTCCAGGCGGGGATCAACGACATCGCGGCGGGCACCACCGGCGCCAATCTCCACAACAACAGCCTGGCGCCGTTGGTGAGTTATCTGAAGGGGCTGGGCTACCGCGTGATCGTCTCGACGCTGCTGCCGTTCAACGGCAACGCCAATTGGAGCGCCGCTAAGGACGCCGAGCGGGCCGCCTATAACGCGCTCGTCGTCGCCAATGGCGCGGGCGCGCATCAAGTGCTCGACATCGCCCAGCATCCGGTGATGGGCGCGAGCACCGCGCCGGGCGATACCACCCTTTATGCCGATGCGCTGCACCCGACCGCGCTCGGCTATCAGTGGCTCGCGGGCGGGCCGAGCGGGACGTTCGCCGGGCCATATACCTATTACGCCGCGCTCCGGGAGGCGCTGCGCGGCGCGACCGGCGACGCCAGCTTCGTTCCATGACCGTCATCCGTCGGCGCGGTGCCTCGGCGCACCGCGCCGGCGACGGGCGGGCGCTTGCGTGCCGCGATCGGCGGTGCGATGGCCGGTGCCGACCCCCAGGCTGAGACCATGACGCGACATCCTTCGATCGGCGAGACCGAGCGGTTCATCACGCTGGACGGCCTGCGCGGCGTCGCGGCGGTGATCGTGCTGATCTATCATCGCCGCTTCTGGATACCGCAACATGCCGAATGGCACGGCTATCTCGCGGTCGATTTCTTCTTCCTGCTCAGCGGCTTCGTGATCGCCCATGCTTATGAGCGGCGCCTTGCTTCGGGCGCGCTCGCGGGGCGCGCGTTCGTGATCGCACGCGTCGTGCGGCTTTATCCGATGATTGTGCTCGGCGCGCTGGCCGGGACCGTGGTTACGATCCTGGAGGGGATCAACGGCGCGACCCCCGATTTGGCGGTTCGCGCGACCCTGGCGGCACCTTTCGCCATTCTGGCGCTGCCTCAACCGTTCTTGGCGCAGCCTTTCTTCCCCAATAACCCGGTATGGTCGCTGTTCTTCGAGCTGATCGCCAATCTCGGCTTCCTGCTGTTCATCCCGCGCCTCTCGACCCGCGCGCTCGTGGCGGTGGTGCTCGGGTTCGGCCTTGGCCTCGCCCTCGCGATCCGGGCGCAGGGCGGGGTCAGCTTCGGCTGGCTTCCGCCGACGCTGCCGCTCGGGCTGCTGCGCATCGGCTTTCCCTTCACCGCGGGGGTGCTGCTCTATCGGCTGTCCAAGGCGGGGCGCCTGCGTATTCCCGCGCTGCCGGTGTGGCTGCTCGGCCTGGCGCTGATCGCGCTGCTCCGAGTGCCGCAACTGAGCTGGCGCGCGGAGATTCTCTACACGCTGGCGGTGGTTTTCCTGCTCTTTCCCTTGCTGCTGGCGAGCGCCGCCGGCGATCGGCCGCGCGGGCGCTGGCATTGGCTATCCGAGTGGAGCGCGCGGCTTTCCTATCCGCTCTACATCATCCACGCGCCGATCCTCGCCGGGCTGGACCTGATCCCCGGCTTCGCGCGGTTGCCTGTCGTGCTGCGCTACCCCGGCGCGGTACTGCTCTGCATCGCGATCGCGCTCGCGGCGGAGCGCTGGTATGACGTGCCGGTGCGCGCGTGGCTGAAGCGCAAGACGGCACCGCTCGCCGCGCGCGATCAGGTGGCGCAGCGCATCCAGAGCGCGGTCGCGTCGTCCGATACCTTGAACCGGGGGTAGCGCCGGCAGTCGCTGTCTTCCCGCTCGATCGCGCGCAGCCGAACCGCGAGTCCCGCCAGGCCTTCGTCCGTGAGTGTCGCGAACAGCCCGGCGACGTCGAAAGCGGCATATTGATCGATCAGCGCGGCGAAACCGTCGGACATCAGCAGGAGTTCGTCGCCGGCCTCCGCTGCGACCGTCGCGGTCACGGGTGGCGTCACCAGCGACGGATCGGCGCTTAGCACCGCGCGTCCCGCCCGCCCGCGCTGTTCGCGCAGACTTGCCAGGATCGGCGCGGGCCGCTGCTTCCGGGCGAGGCCATGGTCGGCAAGACTTGCCGCGTGCGCCGCCTCCTCGTCGCGCTGGTCCGCGCGCGGACCCAAACGCGTGACAGCCGCGCCACGCTTGATCAGCGCCGTGCAATCCCCCGACCAGGCAAGATCCAGCGTATCGGGCGCGGCGCGGGCGGCGAGAAACGAGGCGGAGGGCAGCTCCCACGCGCCGTGCGGCGCGCGCCGGCGCTCGGCTTGGAAGCGGCCGGCGATGTGATCGGCGACATCGCGACAAATCGCCTGGAGCGGGGCATCGCTTGCCGACCGAAACGCCGCGTCGGCCTCCTGCGCGATCCAGGCCGCCCCGCCGCGCGTGCCGACCAGCCCCGGCTCGCCCAGATCGGTCGCACCATCGATCACCCAGGCCAGCGCGTCGCGCGTGCCGCAGCGGTCATCATTGGGCGTGGCGGCATCGCCGGCCAGGCTGATCGCTTGGAGCAGATCGAAGCGCACGCTCCGCTCAGTCCGCGAACAGCAGCACCGGGGTTTCGAGCAGCTTCTTCAGCGCTTGGACGAAGCTCGCCGCGTCCCAGCCGTCGACCACGCGGTGATCGCAGCTGATCGACAGGTTCATCAGCTTCGCGCGGACGATCTCGTCGCCCTGGAAGATCGGGCGCTCGACGATCTTGTTCGGGCCGATGATCGCGACTTCGGGCCGGTTGATCACCGGGGTCGTCGCGATGCCGCCCAGCGGCCCGAGCGAGGTGACGGTGAGGGTGGAGCCGGACAGTTCCTCTGACTTCGCTTTGCCGCTGCGCGCGGCTTCCGCGAGGCGAGTGATCTCGGCGGCGAGCTGCCAGATATTCTTGTCCTGCGCGTCACGGATCACCGGCACCATCAGCCCGGCATCGGTCTGCGTCGCCATGCCGAGATGGACGCGGCCGTGGCGCGTCACCACGCCGGCCTCGTCATCGTAGCGGGCGTTGATCATCGGGAATTGAGGAAGCGTCCTGCAGATCGCGACGATCAGCAGGGGGAGCATCGTCAGCTTCGGCCGCTGCCCGCGCGCGCCGTTCAGATCGGCGCGCATCGCCTCGAGCGCCGTCACATCGATCTCGTCGACATAAGTGAAATGGGGGATGTGGCGCTTGGCGGCGGCCATATTCTCGGCGATGCGGCGGCGCAGGCCGATCACCTTGACGGGCTGGTCCTCGCGCGCGCGGCTCGCGTGCGGGGCGTGATAGCCCTGGCCCGACTGGTAGCGCAGATACGCGTCGAGATCGGCATGGCGGACGCGGTCGCCCTCGCACTTCACCAGCGCGAGATCGATGCCCAGGTCGCGCGCGCGGGCGCGGACGGCGGGGGAGGCGAGCACCACCCGATCCTCCCTAGGCGCAGCCTGGGGAGGGGGACCATCAGCCGCAGGCTGATGGTGGAGGGGCGGCGACGGTTGCGCCCGGGAAGGCCCCTCCACCGCTGCGCGGTCCCCCTCCCGAGCAGAGCTGGGGAGGATTTCGACGCCCGGATTTTCCGCTTCGTACTCCTCGGCGACTTCGGCCTGTTCCGCGCTCGCCGGCGCAGCCACCAGCTCTTCCGCCGGCGCCTCGCCCGCGACTTCGATCACCACCAGCGCCGCGCCGATCGGCACCATCGCGCCGACCTCGCCCGCCAGCTCGACGACGGTACCCGCGACGGGGCTTTCCATCTCCACCGTCGCCTTGTCGGTCATCATGTCGGCGATCGGCTGATCCTCGCTGACGCTGTCGCCCACCTTGATGTGCCAGGTGACGATCTCCGCCTCGGCGATGCCTTCGCCGATATCGGGCAAGCGGAAGGTGAAACGCGCCATCGTCAGTCCTTCATCATCGTCTTGAGCGCCTCGCCGATCCGCACCGGCCCCGGGAAATAGGCCCATTCCAGGCTGTGCGGATAAGGCGTGTCGAAGCCGGTGACGCGCATGATCGGCGCCTCCAGGTGATAGAAGCAGCGCTCCTGCACCAGCGCGGAGAGCTCGGCGCCGAAGCCCGAGGTGCGCGTGGCTTCATGGACGATCATGCAGCGCCCGGTCTTCTTCACCGACGCCTCGATCGTGTCGATATCGAGCGGCACCAAGGTGCGCAGATCGATCACCTCGGCATCGACGCCATGCTCGGCCGCGACCGCCAAAGCGACATGCACCATCGTGCCATAAGCGAGGATCGTCAGCGCCTCGCCCTCGCGCACCACATTCGCTTGGCCGAGCGGGATGCGGTAATAGCCGGTCGGCACCGCGCCCGCCGGGTGCTGCGACCAGTTCTGCGCCGGCTTGTCCCAATAACCGTTGAACGGCCCGTTATAGAGCCGCTTGGGTTCGAAGAAGACGACCGGATCATTATCCTCGATCGCGGCGATCAGCAGGCCCTTGGCGTCATAGGGCGTGGCGGGGATCACCGTCTTCAACCCCGCGACATGGGTGAAGATCGCTTCGGGCGATTGGCTGTGCGTCTGCCCGCCGAAAATGCCGCCGCCCATCGGCGAGCGCACCGTGATCGGGCAGGTGAACTCGCCCGCCGAGCGATAGCGCAGCCGCGCCGCCTCGCTCACCAATTGGTCGAGCGCGGGATAGATATAGTCGGCGAACTGGATTTCGGGCACGGGGCGCATCCCGTAAGCGGCCATGCCGATCGCGACCCCGGCGATGCCGCATTCGGTGATCGGCGTGTCGAACACCCGCGTCTTGCCATATTTCTTCTGGAGGCCCGCGGTCGCGCGGAAGACGCCGCCGAAATAGCCGACATCCTCGCCCATCACCACGACATCGCCGTCGCGCGCCATCATCACGTCCAGCGCGCTGTTGATCGCCTGGATCATGTTCATCCGCGCGGTCTCGCCCTCGGTGGCGATGGCGGTTTCGCTCGATACCTCGCTCATCGCGCCCTCACTTGGCTTTCCAGAAGCGGCCCGAGGCTTGCTCCTCGGCGAGCATCTGCGCGCGCTGTTCCCGCAAATGCCAGGGCAGTTCCTCGAACACCCCCTCGAACATCGTCTCGAACGGCTGGTGCAGGCCGTGCCCGAGAATGCCGTTCGCCTCGGCCTCCTTTTGGCTCGCCTTCACCAGCTCGGCGAGTTCCAGGTCCTGCGCCGCGTGGCGGTCCTCGTCCCATTCGCCGAGCGCGATCAGATGGTCCTTCAGCCGCCGTACCGGATCGCCGAGCGGCCAGGCATTGGGCTCGGCCGCCGAGCGATAGGCGCTGGGATCGTCCGAGGTGGAATGGCCTTCGGCGCGGTAAGTGAACAGCTCGATCAGCGTCGGGCCCTGGTTGGTGCGCGCGCGCTCGGCGGCCCAGGCGGTCGCGGCATAGACGGCGAGCGCGTCATTGCCGTCCACCCGCAGCCCGGCGATGCCATAGCCGACGGCGCGCGCGGCGAAGGTGGTTGCCTCGGCGCCGGCGAAGCCCGAAAAGCTCGAGATCGCCCATTGGTTGTTGACGATGTTCAGGATCACCGGCGCGCGATAGACGCTGGCGAAAGTGCAGGCGGAGTGGAAATCGCCCTCGGCGGTCGATCCGTCGCCGCACCAGGTGGCGGCGATGCGCGTGTCGCCCTTCGCGGCGGAGGCCATCGCCCAGCCCACCGCCTGCGGATATTGAGTGGTGAGGTTGCCCGAGATGCTGAAGAACCCGGCGTCCTTCGCCGAATACATGATCGGCAACTGCTTGCCCTGCAGCCGGTCCGCGCTGTTCGAATAGACCTGGTTCATCATATCGACCAGCGACCAGCCGCGCGCGATCAGCAGGCCCTGCTGGCGATAGCTGGGGAAGCACATATCGTCGCGATCGAGCGCGAAGGCGGCGGCGACCGCGACCGCCTCCTCGCCGGTGCACTTCATGTAGAAGCTGGTCTTGCCCTGGCGTTGGGCGCGGAACATGCGCTCGTCGTAAGCGCGGGTCAGCGCCATCGCGCGCAACATCCGGCGCAGCGCGTCGGGGCTGAGCTTGGGGTCCCACGGGCCGTGCGCCCGGTTGTCCTCGCCGAGGACGCGGATCAGCGCATAAGCGAGCTCGGTGAACTCCGCCGGGGCGGCGGCGGGGTCGGGGCGGGGCTGGGCGCCGGCGGGGGGCACCGCGACATCGACGAAATCGACCGGATCGCCCGGCCGGAAGCGCGGCTCGGGCACGTGCAGCGTAAGCGGCGGCAGGTTGGCGCGCGAGCGGTCGCCCATGTCCTCTCCTTGACCAGACTCGGCATGGGTCAGGAGCCCACCGGTCACCCCGGCCTTTGCGCGGGCGGACATAAAATTTCAACGAGGAAATTCTTGGCCGTAGGGGGCGGCCGCCGGCGCCGTCGAACCGCGCTCATCCGCCCGCGATCGCTGCGCCGGTGGAATTATGGGTTTTGGGCATCTTTCGAAAAGTGGTTCAATCCCGGGACGGCAAAGCCCGATGCCGAATGGCGCGAGTGTCGCCGAGAAACGTAGCGTTTTGCAACGCGTGTTTTGCTTGACGGCAACGCTCTCCCAATGTCTATTCGAGGATAGGGTACGGCGCCCGTCAGTGGCCCGGCTCAGATGGGAGAGATTGATGCACAAATCCACGCTTCTGGGGGCGTGCGGCGCATCCGCGCTGGCGCTGATGCTCGCTGTTCCGGCCGCCGCGCAGACCGCGCCCGCAGCGCAAGCCCCGGCGAGCGCCGAACCGGCGCAGGCGGAAACGCCCGATGTCGTCGTCACCGGCACCCTGATCCGCGGCACGCCCGAAGACGCGGCGCTGCCGGTCGACGTGATCGGCGCGGACGAGCTCCAGCGGCGCGGTGCGCCCACCGCGCTCGATCTGATCAAGAATCTGCCCAGCTCGAACGGCGTGATCGGCGACGCCAACCAGTTCGATTCGCGCTCGCAAGGCGCGGAGGGCGTGGCGAGCGTGAACCTGCGCGGGCTGGGGCCGCAGCGCACGTTGGTGCTGCTCAACGGCCGCCGCATCGTGCAGGCGGGCACCGGCGTGCCGGTGGTCGACATCAACCTGATCCCACAAGCCGCGATCGGCCGCATCGAAGTGCTGAAGGACGGCGCCGCCGCGACCTATGGTTCGGATGCGATCGCCGGCGTGGTGAACTTCATCACCCGCAGCGAGCAGCGCGGCTTCCAGGTCGATGGCAGCTATCGCTACATTCCGGGATCGGACGGCGATTACACCGGCGGCGTCAGCTACGGCATGAAGAAGGGCGCGCTGCAGTTCCTCGCCGCGTTCGGCTATCAGCGCCGCTCCGAGCTGCGCACCACCGAGCGCGCCTTCACCGTGCAGCCCTATCCGAACAATCCGCAGGGCGGCTATACCGGCGGCGGCAATCCGGGCAATTTCGGCTTTGGCGGCAATCTGAACTTCGTGCGCGATCTGGGCTGCACCAATTTGGGCGGCTTCCGCTCGGCCGCCGGATCGACCACCGATCGCTGCTTCAACAATTACGGCCAGTTCGACAATCTGATCGAGCCGGAAGACCGTTACCAGGCCTATCTGGAAACCAAGATCGACATCACCGACGGGCTGAAGCTGAATTTCTCGGCGCTGTACGGCTCGTCCTCGACGCGGATCACCACCTCGCCCAGCTATCTGCCGACGCTGCCGCCCTCGGGCTACGCCGCTTCGCCGCTGACGACGGTGCCCGCCAGCAACAACCTGTCGCTCGCCCAGGCGGCGGGCGCCGGCGTGTTCGCGATCCCGACCTATGCACCGGCGCTGCGCGATTATTGCGCGCTCTACGGCGCCGCTTCGGGCTGCGTGACGAGCCCGGCGACCGGCCAGCCGCTCGCGCCCGCGCTCGCATTCCCGGTGCTGTTCCGCCCCTTCCTGCTTGGCGGCAACCCGCTGTTCGCGCAGCTGCCCGGCAACAATCGCGGCTCGGCGTTCAGCCAGCGCCAATCGGAAGTGACGCGGATCACCGGCAGCCTGACCGGCGACATCAGCCCGGACCTGACGCTGGAGACGGGCTTCGCTTATTCGGTCTATGATCGCGGGATCGAGGGCACCGATACCTTCGGCGATCTGCTGCAGAACGCGCTTGCCGGGTTCGGCGGCCCCAATTGCCCCTATGCCTCCAGCGCCTCGCGCGCCGGGCTCAGCCAGGCGCAGCTGGCCGCGCTCGCCGGCACCAATGGCTGCACCTATTTCAACCCCTTCTCGACCGCGGTGCCGGGCAATCCGGTGACGGGCCAAGCCAACCCCAACTATGCCGGCACGCGCAATCCGGCGGGCTTCAGCCTCACCCCCGGCGCGGGCCTGGTCAATGATCTGCAGACGATCGACCTCTTCTTCCGCGACACGCGCAGCGATACCCGCACCAGCAACCTGACCGCCGACATGGTGCTGAGCGGCAAGACGCCGCTGCGCCTGCCCGGCGGCGCGGTGTCGTTCGCGCTCGGCGGCCAATATCGCCGCGATACCTACGGCGTGCGCTACAATGCCGATGCCAATCTGGCGGTGAACCCCTGCCCGGGATCGCCGCTGAACCCCAACGCGATCTGCGTGCAGCAGACGGGCGCGCTCGGCTTCCTCGGCACCAACCGCAACACCAATTTCCAGGGGGAAATCTTCGCCTTTTTCGGCGAGTTGCAGGCGCCGATCACCGATACGTTGAACGTCCAATTCTCCGCGCGTTATGAGGATTATGGCGGCCGGGTGGGCTCCACCTTCAATCCGCAGGGCCGCATCCGCTGGCAGGTGACGCCGTGGCTGGCGCTGCGCGGCGGTGGCGGCACCACGTTCCGCGGGCCCCCGCCGCAGAATCTGGACGGCCAGATCACCTCGCTCCAGGTGATCGGCTCGTCGTTCCGCGCGATCGATATCGTCGGCAATCCCAATCTCAGCCCGGAAAGCGCGACGACCTATGGCGGCGGCATCCTGATCAACCATGGCGGGTTCAACGCCAGCGTCGATTATTGGCGCTACGAAGTGAACGGCCCGATCGAGGCGGAGCCGGTCGCCGGCATCGTCAGCGCGCTGTTCGGGGCGACCGGCAACGCCAATTGCGGCAACCCGGCTTTCGCCGCGCTGCAGGCGCGCTTCTCGTTCACCGCCGCCGGCTGCGGCATCGGCAACGTGACGCGGCTGCGCACCTCGCTGGTGAACAACGCCAATGTCTCCACCTCCGGCCTCGATTTCCAGGCCGAATATAAATGGAACTGGGGGCGGTTCGATCTCGCCCTGGGCGGCAACGGCACGTACGTTCTGGAATATAAGACCGGCGACGTCTTCGTCGAAGGCGTGCTGGTGCAGCCGGCGTTCGACGCGGTCGGCAAGCTCAACTTCCAGACGACCGCTTATCCGCTGCCGTCGGTGAAGGGCTTCGCTTATCTCGACGTGCGGCGCGGGCCGCATAGCGGGCGGCTGCAGTTCAACTATATCGATGGCTATACCGATCAGCGCGGCGCGGCGATCTTCGGGCCGAACACCACCGCGCTCGCCGGTGCCTCGGTGACGGCGGGGCAGAATATCGGCTCGTACAAGACGCTCGACTTCACTTACCGGCTCGCGCTGGCGGAGACGAAGTCGACCTTCTTCGTCTCGTTCCAGAACATGCTGGACGAGCAGCCGCCTTTCGCCCGGCTGGACTTCAACTATGATCCGTTCACCGCGTCGCCGCTCGGCTTCAACATGCGAGTGGGCGTGACGCAACGCTTCTGAGACGCGAAGCTCATGTAGCAACCTGATCCGCCGCCGTCCGGACCCTTCCGGGCGGCGGTTTTGTTTTTCCGGCAACGCCCTGGTTCCAAGGATATCGACATGGCCAGCCTCGCCGAACCCGCCGCGCACCCGATCGAGAATCAGGAAGCCGCCGATGCCCGCGCGCTGCGCTGGCGCGGCTGGACGCTCGCGCTGCTGACGCTCGTCTATTTCTTCAGCTTCATGGATCGCTACATCCTCGCGATCCTGCTCGAGCCGATCAAGGCCGATCTCCGGCTCAACGACACGCAATTGGGGTTACTGTCCGGATTCGCCTTCGCGCTGTTCTACGCGACGCTCGGCATTCCGGTCGCCTGGGCGGCGGACCGCTATAGCCGGCGGCGGATCATCGCCGTCGCGCTCGCCTTGTGGAGCGGGATGACGGCGTTGTGCGGCACCGCCGCCGGTTTCGGCCAATTGCTGCTCTACCGCATCGGCGTGGGGGTGGGGGAGGCCGGCTCCAGCCCGCCCTCGCATTCGGTGATCGCCGATCTCTACCCACCCGAACAGCGCGCCGGGGCGATGGGTATCTATTCGACCGGCGTGGTGCTGGGCGGCGGCTTCGGCGCGATCATCGGCGGCTCGATCGCCGCCGCTTATGATTGGCGCACCGCGATGTACGCGCTCGGTATTCCCGGCCTCGCGCTCGCGCTCATCGTGTGGCTGGTGATGGTCGAGCCGCGGCGCGGCCTGTCCGATCCCATGCCCGCGACCGGCGCCAAGCCCTCGCTCGCCGAGGGCGTGGCGAGCCTTACCCGCTGCGCGCCGGCGGTGCACCTGATCCTGGCGGTCACCGTCACCTCGCTGATCGGCTATGCCGTGGCCAATTTCGGCCCGAGCTATCTGCAGCGCTCGTTGGGGATGAGCCTGAAGGGCGTCGCGCTGATCTATGCGCCTGCGGTGGCTTTGGTCGGCGCGGCGGGCGGGGTGATCGGCGGCAAGATCGCCGATTGGTGCGGGCGACGCTACGGGCTGCACAGCCAGGCCTGGTTCGTCGCGCTGCTGAAGCTCGCCGCGCTGCCCTTCGCGATCGGCTTCTATCTGGCGGGGGATTTCGCCACAGGCTTCGTGATGGTCCTGCTGAATTACCTGCTGGCGTCGAGCTATCTCGGCCCCAGCTTCGCGCTGATCCAGGGCCTGGCGCCGACGCGGATGCGCGCGCTGTGGGCGGCGATCACCTTGCTGGTGATCAACCTGATCGGGCTGGGCGTGGGGCCGACGCTCGCCGGCGTCCTCAGCGACGCGCTGAAGCCGCAATTCGGCGCCGAATCGCTGCGCTATTCGATGCTCGCGATCAGCCTGGCGACGCCCTGGGCGATCTATCACTATTGGCGCGCCGGGGTGCTGCTGAAGCGGATGGGGTGAGCGCGACGCTTGTCGCCGTCACGCCGCTTCGAGCACCCGATCGTCGAACAGCCCGAAAGCGAGCGTCGAGGCATAGAAGGCGATCGCCCGCTCGCGCGGCATCGTGCTTGCCCATTTGCGCATGTCGAACGCGGCGTTCTGCAGCGCCATCAGCGTCTGCGCGGCGATCAGCGGATCGATCGGCCGCACCGATCCTTCGGCGATGCCGTCGCTCATCATCCCGGCATAGCGCCGCGCGATCCGGTTCGAGCGCGCGACCATCGCCCCGCGCACCTCGCGCGACAGCCCCGAAAGCGCCGTCGTTCGCATCAGCGGCCCGCGTTCGGAGAATTGGAAATCGAGCAGAGTCGCGATCGCGCTGGAGAGCTGGTGCCAATGGCTGCCCGGCAGCGCCTCCGCCCGGCGCTGCGCCTCGGCGATCGTGTCCAAGCTGCGCTTGAAGCAGGCGATCACCAGATCGTCCTTGGCATCGAGATGGTGGTAGAAGCTGCCCTTGGTGACATTGAGCTGCGAGGCGATCTTCTGCACCGACGCGCCGCGATAGCCGAGCTGGTTGATCAGCCGGGTGGCGGCGAGCAGAAAGGCTTCGCGCCCCGGCTCCGACTCATCCGCGCCGAGCTCGATCAGGCTGGGCGACCAGCCGCTGCCGGGCGCGGCGATGCCTTGCGCGAACACCGCCATCAGCCGCGCCTCGACCCGGGCATATTGATCGGGCTCGTAACGGCCGAGCCAGACCGGAATCCAGAAGGTGTTCTCCAGCAGCACATGCGCGCGCGCGCCGAACAGATCGGTATGCGCGCGCGTCGCTGCCGGGCCCCACAGGCTCCGCGTCTTGCGGAACACCTCGCGCCAGCCGGTCATCAGCCGGCCGAGCATCGGTTCCTCCATCGCGCGCAAATCGGAGAGCACGGCGAAGGGGGTGGCGCTGCCCTGCTCGATCCGCGCGAGCCGATCCATGTTCGCGCTGAGATAATGCGCCACGCGCGCCTGCGGCGTCGGCTGCTCCAGCGCATCGTCGAGCATCGCTTGCAGACATTCGAGCGTATGTTCGAAGCACGCCGCCGCCAGATCTTCCTTGCGTTTGAAATAATAAGTGACGCTGGTGGTGTTGAGCCCCACCCGCCGCGCGACATCGGCGAAGGTCATCCCCTTGGCGCTTTGCTCGTTGATCGCCTGCGCCGCCGCCGCCAGGATCGCATCGCGCTTGGCGCGGAAACGCTTGGTGCTGCCGCTCGTCTCGATCGTTTCGATATCGCCCATCGCCGGCCAGCTTAGCAAAGTCTTTTCGAAGGAACAGTCCCCTTGGCAATGCCCGAATTCGTATGCGCAGCGGGCCGACATACCCAAGTTTCGGCGCTTTACCGAATAAGCGGTACGGTCTAAGCCAAGGGCCTGCCAGCCGGGAGGAGCTTCATGGATTTCACGCTGAACGACCGCGAAACCTATTTCCGGGATCGTGTGCGCGACTTCATCGATCGCGAAATCCGCCCCCGCGACCCCGAATATCACCAGCAGGCCGAAAGCGGCGAGCGCTGGAAAGTGATTCCGGTGATCGAGGAAGTGAAGGCCAAAGCCAAGGCCGAAGGGCTGTGGAACTTCTTCATGCCACCGCATTCGGGCGCGCCGCCGGTGGATGACAGCTTCGAATTCGAAGGCACCCAGCTCACCAACCTCGAATATGCGCTGTGCGCCGAGGAGATGGGCAAGATCGGCTGGGCGAGCGAGTGCTTCAACTGCTCGGCGCCCGATACCGGCAATATGGAAGTGCTGATGCGCTACGGCACGCGCGCGCACAAGGAGGCGTGGCTGCGCCCGCTGATGCATGGCGAGATTCGCTCGGCCTTCCTGATGACCGAGCCGGCGGTCGCCAGCTCGGACGCGACCAATATCGAAACCTCGATCGTCCGCGACGGCGATCATTATGTGATCAACGGCACCAAATGGTGGTCGAGCGGGGTCGGCGATCCGCGCTGCCGGATCGCGATCGTGATGGGCAAGACCAATCCCGATGCCCAGCGCCACACCCAGCAGAGCCAGATCCTGGTGCCGCTCGATACGCCGGGTGTCACGATCAAGCGGATGCTCACCGTCTATGGCTATGATCACGCGCCGCACGGGCATGGCGAGGTGGAGCTGAAGAATGTCCGCGTGCCGGTCGAGAACCTCCTGCTCGGCGAAGGGCGCGGGTTCGAGATCGCGCAAGGGCGGCTCGGGCCGGGGCGCATCCATCACTGCATGCGCACGATCGGCGTCGCTGAAACCGCGATCGAGGCGATGGCCAAGCGCCTCCTCACCCGCGTCGCGTTCGGCAAGCGCATCGCCGATCATTCGATCTGGGAGCAACGCCTCGCCCGCGCGCGCATCGACATCGAAATGACCCGGCTGCTCTGCCTGAAGGCCGCCGACATGATGGACAAGGCGGGCAACAAGGCCGCGCAGCTCGAGATCGCGATGATCAAGGTGCAGGCGCCGACGATGGCGCTGCAGATCCTGGACGACGCGATCCAGGCGCATGGCGGCGGCGGCGTCTCCGACGATTTCCACCTGGCCCATGCCTGGGCGGCGATGCGCACGCTGCGCTTCGCCGACGGGCCGGACGAAGTCCACAACCGCGCCATCGCCCGCACCGAATTCGGGAAATATGCCGAGCTGCCCGATGCGGTGGCCGCGAAGGCGGCGGTGCGGCGCTAGGGTTTGGGTGAACCAAAATCCTCCCCGTTTACGGGGAGGGGACCAGCCGAAGGCTGGTGGAGGGGGATCGCAGGAGGGGCGCTGAATGCCGCCCCCTCCACCACCGCTTCGCGGCGGTCCCCCTCCCCGCAAAGCGGGGAGGATTAAGATGAAAGCCGCCATCCTGTTCGAACCCAAATCGGACCTCGTGATCGAGGATATCCGCATCGACGCCCCCGGGCCGCGCGAGGTGCTGATCCGCACCGCCGCCTGCGGCGTCTGCCGATCGGACCTGCATTTCGTCGACGGCAGCTTCCCCCACCCGATGCCGACCGTGCCCGGCCATGAAGCCGCCGGCGTGGTCGAGGCGGTGGGATCGGACGTCGCGCGGCTGAAGCCGGGCGATCACGTCATCACTTTCTTCACCGTCTTCTGCGGCAGCTGCGAGATGTGCGTCACCGGGCGCCCCTCGCTCTGCGTCGATCCCTCGACCCGCCGCCCCAAGGGCGCGCCGCCCCGCCTGGCGCGCGCCGATGGCACCCCGCTCGCGCCGTTCCTGAATTTGTCGGCCTTCGCCGAACAGATGCTGGTGCATGAAAACGCCTGTGTCGCGATCAGCAAGGACATGCCGCTGGTGCAGGCGGCGCTGCTCGGCTGCGCGGTGATCACCGGCGCGGGATCGATCTTCAACGACAGCAAGTTGCGCCCGGGCGAAAGCGTCGCGGTGGTCGGCTGCGGCGGCATCGGCCTCGCCGCGATCAACGCCGCCAAGATCGCCGGCGCGGGGCAGATCATCGCGATCGATCCGGTGGCGGAGAAACGCGCGCTCGCCGCTCGGCTCGGCGCGACCCACGGCTTCGCGCCCGACGAGCCCGATCTGGCGAAGAAGCTCACCGCGCTCACGCTCGGCGGGGTGGATTATGCGATCGAGGCGGTCGGGCGCCCCGAAACCGCCGAACTCGCCTGGACCCTGCTCAAGCGCGGCGGCACCGCGACGATCCTGGGCATGATCGCGCCGGGCAAGGCGGTGAGCCTGCCGGGACCGAGCTTCCTGACGGGCAAGCGCCTGCAAGGCTCGCTGCTCGGCTCCACCCGCTTCCCGATCGACATGCCGCGGCTGGTGCAGCTCTATCTCGACGGCAAGCTCGATCTCGATACGCTGGTCGCCGAGAAGATTCCGCTGGAGGGCGTGAACGGCGCGCTCGCGGCGCTGCGGCAGGGGGACACGGTGCGCTCCGTGATCGAATTCGCATGACCGCCGAGGAGCTGATGGTCGGCACGCTCCCCGTGCCCGCCGACGACGCGATCGATCCGGCCAAGGTCGCCGGCTGGATGGCCGAGCAGCTCGGCACCCAGGGGCCGGTGCGGCTGGAGAAGTTCAAGGGCGGCCAGTCCAACCCCACCTACAAGGTGATCGCCGAGAGCGGCACTTATGTCCTCCGCCGCCAGCCCTTCGGCAAATTGCTGCCGAGCGCGCACGCGGTGGACCGCGAATATCGCCTGATCGCCGGGCTCCACCCCACCGGCTTTCCGGTGCCCCGGCCTTACGGGCTGTGCGACGACGCGCAAGTGATCGGCAGCAAATTCTACCTGATGGCGCTGGTCGAGGGGCGCAACCTGTGGGACGGGTCGCTCCCCGGCATGACGCCCGACGAGCGCCGCGCGCTTTATGACGCGATGATCGATACGCTCGCCGCGCTCCACAATACCGATTATGCGGCGGCGGGCCTCGAGGATTATGGCAAGCCCGGCAATTATTTCGAGCGGCAGGTCGCGCGCTGGACCAAGCAATATCGCGCCTCCGAAACCGAGCATATGCCCGATGTCGAGGCGCTGATCGATTTCCTGCCGCGCACCCTGCCCGAACAGACGCGCACCGCGATCGTCCATGGCGATTACCGCATCGACAATATGATCTTCGCGGCGCACGAGGCCCGCGTGATCGCGGTGCTCGATTGGGAGCTGTCGACGCTCGGCGATCCGCTGGCCGATTTCAGTTATTTCCTGATGAACTGGGTGACCCCGCCCGAGGGGCGCTCCGGCCTGATGGGGCTGGCCGGGCCGGAGACGGGCATCCCGACGATCGAGCAAGCCGTGGCGCGCTATTGCGCGGCCACCGGGCGCGACGGGGTGCCCGATCTCGACTGGTATTTCGCGTACAATCTGTTCCGGCTGACCGGGATCGTCCAGGGCATCAAGAAGCGCATCGTGGATGGCACCGCCTCCAGCGCGCAGGCGGCGAAGACGGCGGAGCGCGTCGGCGGGCTGGCGGCGGCGGCGTGGCATTTCGCGCAAAGGGCGGGGGCTTGAGGCAGTTTGTCCTCTCCCCTTCAGGGGAGAGGGTTGGGAGAGGGGCTGATGCGGAGAGGGCGCGGGCAGTTCCGGCCCCTCTCCCCGGCCCTCTCCCCTAAAGCGGAGAGGGAGTAATGAGCCAATTCAACCTTACCGGCAAAGTCGCCATCGTCACCGGCTCGTCGCGCGGGATCGGCAAGGCAAGCGCGTTCGAACTGGCCGAGCATGGCGCCAAGGTCGTCATCTCCAGCCGCAAGCAGGAAGCGTGCGACCCCGTCGCCGCCGAGATCAACGCCAAGCATGGCGACGGCACCGCGATCGCGGTCGCGGCGAACATCTCGGACAAGGCGGGCTTGCAGCATCTGGTCGACGAGACCCGCCGCGCCTTCGGGCGGATCGACATCCTCGTCTGCAACGCGGCCTCCAACCCCTATTACGGCCCGCAAGAGGGGATCAGCGACGAGCAGTTCCGCAAGATCCTGGACAACAACATCGTCTCCAACCATTGGCTGATCGCGATGGTCGCGCCGGAGATGCGCGCGCGGCGATCGGGGTCGATCGTCATCATCTCCTCGATCGGCGGCCTTCGCGGCTCGACCGTGATCGGCGCCTATTGCATCAGCAAGGCGGCCGACATGCAGCTCGCGCGCAACCTGGCGCATGAGTTCGGGCCCGATAATGTGCGGGTGAACTGCATCGCCCCAGGGCTGATCAAGACCGATTTCGCCAAGGCGCTGTGGGAAGACCCCGAGCGGATCAAGGCGGCGAACCAGAGCGTGCCGCTGCGCCGCATCGGCGAACCGCACGAGATCGCGGGCGCGGTCGTGTTCCTGGCGAGCGACGCCTCGAGCTTCATGACCGGGCAGACGATCGTGCTCGATGGCGGGGTGACGATTTAGCGGCTTCTGACAAAAATCAGCGTCACCCCAGCGAAAGCTGGGGTCTCTCGATAACCAGGAGATGCCAGCTTTCGCTGGCATGACGCTCAAAAAATACGGGGAGGACAGGGAATGCGCTTCAAGGGCAAATCCATCATCGTCACCGGCGCCGCCTCGGGCATCGGCGCCGCCGCCGCGCGGCTGTTCGCGGGCGAGGGCGGGGCGGTGCTCTGCGCCGATTGGGCCGAGAGCGTCAGCGAAACCGCCGCCGCGATCACCGCCGCCGGCGGGCGCGCCGAGGCGCTCCGGATCGATGCCGGCAAGGAGGAAGATGTGATCGCCGCGGTCGCCAAAGCGGGCGAGGCCTTTGGCGGGCTCGATATCTTCTTCGCCAATGCCGGGATTTCGGGCGGGATGGCGAACATCTTCGACACCACCCCCGAACTCTTCGCCGAGGTGCTGCGGGTGAACCTGATCGGCCCCTATCTGGCGGTGAAGCACGCCGCGCCGAAGATCGCCGAGCGGGGCGGCGGGGCGATCGTGCTCACCGCGAGCGTCGCCGGCATCCGCTCGGGCGCGGGCTCGCCGGCCTATTCGGCGTCCAAGGCAGGGGTGATCAACCTGGCGCAGGTCGCGGCGCAGCAGCTGTCCGGTTCGGGCGTACGCGTGAACGCGCTCTGCCCGGGCCTCACCGAGACGGGGATGACCAAGCCGACCTTCGATTATGCGCGCGAGGCGGGCAAGATGGAGCGCGTCGGCCGGCTGAACCCGCTGCGCCGCGCGGCGCAGGCCGAGGAGCTGGCGCGCGCCGCGCTGTTCCTCGCCTCCAGCGAGGCGAGCTATGTCAACGGCCAGGCGCTCGCGGTGGATGGCGGCTTGTCGTCCAGCCACCCCGTCACCCGCCAGGAATATGGCAAGACGGCGGTGTGATTTTTTCGCGGGAACTAGTTGCGACATCGCTTCGTTTCACCCCGGCTCATCTGCAACCGAAGGGGAGAGACCAATGAAGAAGTTGATCGCCGCCGCCACCGCCCTGGGCCTGATCGCGCTGCCGACCGTCGCGCCCGCGCAGACCGCGCCCCGGGCCGCCGGCGTGAACGCCGCCGCGCCGCTGTCGCTCGGCAACGCCACCCCGGTGCGCGCGGCCGCCAAGGGCAGCAAGGCGAAGTTCGGCGGCGCCGGGCTCGCCGTGTTCGCCGTGGTGGTGATCGGCGGTGCGGTCGCCGCGCTGGCGGTGATCGCCGGCACCCGCGACAATGGCAGCGGCGCCCCCGTCAGCCGCTAAGCTTCAACCTGTGTCGATCGGCCCGTCGCCCAACCCGGAGCGGCGGGCCTTTTCGTCGCGCCGCCGCGCGCCCCGATTGGAGAGCGGCGGCGGCGCTGCTATATTCGGGCGATGAACATGCCCGCGACCCATGTGCTTCAGGCGCCCCCCGCCGGCGCCACGCCCGATTGGCTGATCCCGCAGGGGTGGGAGGCCTATACGCCCGAGGAGCACCGGGTTTGGGACCTGCTGTTCGAGCGCCAGGCGAAACTGCTGCCGGGCCGCGCCTCGCGGGCCTTTCTGCGCGGGCTGGAGCTGTTGAAGCTTTCGGAAAGCGGCATTCCCAATTTCGAGGAACTGTCCGAACGGCTGATGAAGCTGACCGGCTGGCAGGTGGTCGCGGTGCCGGGACTGGTGCCGGACGATGTGTTCTTCGATCATATGGCGAACCGCCGCTTCGTCGCGGGCAATTTCATCCGTCGCGCCGACCAGCTCGATTATTTGCAGGAGCCGGACGTTTTTCATGACGTGTTCGGCCATGTGCCGCTGCTCGCCGATCCCTATTTCGCTGATTACATGGAATGCTATGGCCGCGGCGGCCAGCGCGCGCTGGGGCTGGGCGGGCTGAAGAACCTCTCGCGGCTTTACTGGTACACGGTCGAGTTCGGGTTGATCGAGGAAGCGGATGGCTTGCGCATCTATGGTGCGGGGATCGTCTCGTCGGGCGGCGAAAGCGTGTTCGCGCTGGACGATCCGAGCCCCAACCGGCTGGGCTTCGACCTGAAGCGGGTGATGCGCACCGAGTACCGGATCGACGATTACCAGCAGAATTACTTCGTGATCCCGAGCTTCGATGAGCTGCTGCGGGTGACGGTGGAGACCGACTTCGCGCCGGTTTATGAGGAGTTGGCGGGGCTGCCGGATATTCGGATTGGGGAGATTGTCGAGGGCGACCGGGTGATTACGCGCGGGACGCAGGACTATGCGCTGAGCAAGGGCGGGGTGGCATTGTTGGGTTGAAAGGCGCCGCTTTGATACAAGTGCGCCTTCAACCGCTCTGTGGCGCGGCAGCCTCGTAAATTAGCTCTAACAGTTTCCCTCCAGCATGGAGCTCCACTCGACTAACACCTTGCTGTACTAATTTTCTACCAACAAGGCGCATGTTTTCAGCGTAATTGGGTCGCGCCAAAATACTTCCGATTTCTCGGCCCGTGCGTGTGAACTCAATTTGTAACCACTCCGCGTGATAATTTTGTGTGAATTTGATTATCAAGAACGTATCGTCTGCATTTACCGGTGTCCAAACGCCATTGCCATCAATAATAGGTGTAAAAGGCGGAAGGAATTGGGCGATATGCCTTGACGACATAAGGCCAGCCTCTGCTAATCTTTGCCACCGCGAAAACCATTCCCCACGCTGAAACTCACTACTATAGTCTACAGAATCGCCGACACTTTTAGTCCAGACGAGATCAAAGTCGATAGCGATGGATTGATCCAATTCTGCTAACGCTCGGATAGTGCTAGCAGAAAAAGAACCCGGACGAACAATCTGGCCAGCTAAAATACGTCCAAAGAGGTCTTGTAATTTTTCGGAAGATGCGTCTTCTGCAAAGCGAGTATAGAGATTGATCCAATCTTCATCTGGCGGTGTGGATTTTGAAGAGTCTCCGGTATCGGCGGCAATATATTCTGCTGCCTTCATAGCGACGTTTAGGCGATTGCGTGCTTTTCGAATGCTACTTGGTAAAAACACCTCAGTCGCTGCTTGCATAAGAACAGGATCAGCAACTGCGGACTCGGCACAGGCCTTCGCAATAGCGGCCGCTATCGCTGAGCGCGAGGCGGTGGTATCCTCAATACCCTGTGCATATTGTTTCAACTTGGCAGCGGGTATCGCGGTTAGTCCTCCCAATAAGTTGTCGAGAGCTTTGATGAAAGATATTTTGACAGGAGCGGCGCAGTTGGCGAGCGCGCCCGGAAAAACCGCTAAGTCGTTGATATCTTTCTCGCTCAAACCTTCATATCCCTATTGTAAGTTGGTCGATGGGGTGGCTATTCGTGAAACAGGAGCCAATCTACAAGAGCACAAATAATTCAGCTTCGATATTGTCTGCAACCATCTTCACCACCGCTCCGCCCCCACCGGCACGCTCACCCGTCTACCCCGCCGCCCTGCCACCGACCGCTTCCGCAGCCGCAAGATCGTCCAGTCCCCCAGCACCAGCCGCTCGGCGACGCGGCACCCCTGGCGGCGATAGGCGGCTTCCACCGCCGGCGCCTGGCGCGTCAGCAGGCCCGCCAGCAACAACTGCCCGCCCGGCGCGGTGATGGCGGCGAAATCGGCGGCGTGTTCGATCAGCGGCGGGGCGAGGATGTTGGCGATCACCAGATCATAGGGGCCGCGCCGGGCGATCAGCCGGCTCGCCGCGCCGTCCGCCACCCCCAGCGCGAGCGTGCCGGGCAGGCGGCCGAGCGGCACCGCGTTCACGCGCGCATTCTCGCGGACCACCTCGATAGCCACCGGATCGATATCGGTCGCGGTCGCCTGCGCGCGCGGCCAGAGCGCCATCCCGGCGAAGGCGAGCAGCCCGGTGCCGGTGCCGAGATCGATCAGGTTGCGCACCCGCTCGCCCCGGCGGCGCAGCGCGTCGAGCAGAGTGAGGCAGCCGGTCGTCGTCTCGTGATGCCCGGTGCCGAAAGCGCGCCCCGCCTCGATCCGGAACGCCCGCGCCCCCGCCGGCACCGGCCCCCGATAGGCGCTGGTATGGACGAAGAAACGCCCGGCGCGCACCGGATCGAGTCCGGCCTGGCTCAGCGTCACCCAATCGTCCTCGGGCACCGGCGTGGCCGCCGTTTTCAGCCCCTTGGCCGAGGGGATCAGCGCCTGCACCGCGCGGATCGCCGCCGCGCTCGGCTTACCCTCGAAATAGGCGTCGAGCCGCCAGCGCTCGGGATCGTCGGCGACTTCCTCGCTCACCATCAGCGCGGGCGGCGGATCGAGCCCGAGCGTCTCGCCGTCGATCGCCTCGGCTTCGGCGCGGGTGCAGGGGAGCGTGAGTTTCCAGCTGGTCATGCGCCCCGCTCCTTGGCGAGCCGGGCGTCCAGCCGCGCCCCCGCCGCCTCGGCATAGCGGCGGCAGGCACCGGCGTCGGCGAGCGGCTGGGTGGCGGCGAGCCGCGCGGCGAAATCGCTCGCGCCCGGATGCGGCGTGAACAGCATGTCGCAGGGGAGCGCCGCCACTTTGGCGAAGGTCGCGCGGAAGGTGGCGACGAGCGCCGGGTGATCGCTGAAGCGATACCCCTCCGCCGACAACGCGTTCAGGCTATCGGCATAGACGATCGTGCGACAATCGCGCCCGGCGCAGCTCCGCCACGACCAGCTGGTGCTGCCGCGCGTATGGCCCGGCGTCGCATGCGCGGTGAGCGCGATCGGGCCCACGCGCAGCACCTCGCCATCGCGCACCGCCCGGTCGACGCGGACGCCGGGGAAGGGCGCGAGACTGCCCGCCTGGGGATCGTCCGCGTCGGTCCGGCCGCTTTCGAGCGCGGGCTTGGCCTCGGCACGCGCCGCCACCCGCGCGCCGGTCAGCCGTTGAAGGGTCGCGAGACCGCCCGCATGATCGAGATGCTCATGGCTGTTCAGGATCAGCCGCACGTCGCGCAGCCGATAGCCGAGCCGTTCGATGTTGCGCGCGATCGCGGGCGCGGCCTCCTCGGTGGCGCCGTCGATCAGCACATGGCCCTGGGGGCCGGTGATCAGCAGCGCGGTGATGTTGCAGGTGCCGACATCGGCGACATTGGCGAACAGGCGGACGGGCGGGGCGGGGTCGCTCCAACCGTCCTTGCCCTGGCAGGCGGTGAGCCAGGCCCGGGCGTCGGCCGCGGGCGTGGCGGCGGGCGCCGCGCCGATGAGCAGCAGCGCGAGCGCGATCCGCCAGCTAGCGGACATAGCTCGCCCCGTTCACGTCGAGCACCGCGCCGGTCATCGAAGGGGGCGCCTCCAGCGCGCAGAAACGGGCCATCACCGCGACTTCCTCGGGGTCCGCGACGCGGCCGAGCGGGATATCGGCGAGCAATTTGTCGCCGCCCCGGCTCGCCAGATAGTCCTCGGCCATGCCGGTCATGGTGAAGCCGGGGCAGATGGCGAAGGCATAGATGCCCTCGCGGGCATAGCCGCGCGCGATCGATTTGGTCATGCCGACCATGCCGGCCTTGGCGGCGGCATAATGCCAGTGATCGGGCGAGTCGCCGCGATAGGCGGCGCGGCTGGCGATGTTGACGATCCGCCCGCCGGTGCCGCGCTGCCGCCAGTGCTGGATCGCGAGCCGGCTGAGCTCGGCGGCGGCGATGAGGTTGATCTGCAGCGTGCGCGCCCAATCGGCGGCCCAGTCGGCGTCGTCGCGGTCGATCGGGTTCGCCTCGAACACGCCGGCGTTGTTGATCAGCACGTCGATCGTGCCGCCCGCCGCGTCGAGCGCCTGTTGCCAGAGGATCGGGGCGGCGCCGGGCGCGGCGAAATCGGCGGCGAGCAGGCCGGGGGCGGAGCGGGTCGCCTGGCCGATGCAGCGCGCGCCGGCGTCGTTCAGCGCGGTCGCGATGGCGGCGCCGATCCCGCGGCTGGCGCCGGTGAGCAAGATAGCGGTCATGAACGCGGCCTAAGCGCGCCGCGCATATCTGGCAATCGGCGTGCTAGCGCGATTTCGAGGCAGGTGGAATCACCTGCCAACCCCGAAATCCCGGCAAATTAACAATCCGGAGCGGCGATCCGATGCAATCGGATCGATAACCGCGCTAGCGTTCGACGCTGGCGGTGAACTCGTTCGCGCGCTGCGCGAGCTGGCCCAGCTGCGCGTTGAGCCCGGTGAAACCCTGCTGCACCTGCGCCAGATCGGTCGCGACCGCGCCGGTCCCTTCGCGGATCGCGCCAAGCGTCGACGAGATGGCGTCGGCGGCGAGCGCGGTCTCGTCGACCGCCGCCGTGATCGAGGCGACCGTCCGCGCCTGCGCGCCGATCACTGTCTGGATGCGCTCGGCGCTTTCGCGGACATCGGCGATGGTGCGGAAGATCACGCCGTTCGCGTCCACCGTCGCGCGCGAGGCGCTTTGGATCGCGGCGATCTTCGCGGCGATATCGTCGGTCGCGCGCGCGGTTTGGTTCGCCAGGCTTTTCACTTCCTGCGCGACGACCGCGAAGCCGCGGCCCGCATCGCCCGCGCGCGCCGCCTCGATCGTGGCGTTCAAGGCGAGCAGATTGGTCTGCCCGGCGATGTCGCGGATCAGCGCGAGCACCGATTCGATCGACTTGGTATGCTCGCTGAACGCCTCGGAGATCACCATCGCGTCGCGCGATTGTTCGGCGGCGCGCTCGGCGATCGCGCCGGTCGCGTCGGCTTCGTCGCGCGCCACGTCGATCGCGCGCATCAGCCCGCTCGCGGTCTCCGCCGCCTCGCGCATCGCGCTCGCCGATTGGGTGGCGGCGGCGGCGACTTCGGTGGTGCGGCTCGCCATCCCCTGCGCGTTGGCGAGCGCGCCATCGGCCTGCTGCTTCAGCGCGGCGCCCAGCGTGGCGCCGTTTTCCACCATTTCGGCCATCAGCTTCTTGAAGCGAGTCGATTGCGCCTGGCGTTCCTCGCGGGCGACGCGCGCCTCGAAATTGCCGAGCCAAGAGAGCATTGCCTCGCTCTCCACGGCGTGGAACCGGCCCATGATGTCGGCGAACAGCGCGTACCGTTCCAGATCGTCGCCCACTTGCCCGCGGAGCCACATCAGGCCGCGGCTATGCCCCCAATTATAGCTCGCCAGCAGCGCGGAGACCGGCGTGCCGATCTTGCGCGCCTCGGCCACCTGGCGGGCGGCGATCTTGCACCAGTCATCCTCGAACGGGTTGCTGAACTTCAGCCGATTATATTGCGCGGAGCGGGCGATCCGCTTCGCGCGATATTCGGGCGTGAACAGCGCGAGATGCGGCCGCATGTGGGGCAGATCGAGGAAATAATCCCAGAAACTCGCCGCCATTTCCTCGAATATCGGTTCGATCGCGCCGGCCAACTCGGCGTGATGCCGGCTGATCGCGCCATCGCGATCATAGGGCGCGATGCGATCCCGCGCGGAACGATCGTCCTCGCCCCACAAGCTGTCGGGGAGCGCGGCGCTCATCGCTCAGGCCGCCACCTTGGAGACGAAATCGTCGGCGCTGAACTTCAGCGTGCCGAGCCGCGCGTCGAACGCATCGAAGCCCTGGCCGACGCGATCGATCTCGCTCGCCACGCTCTCGGTATCCTCGCGGATCGTGGCGATGGTGTTCGACATCGAATCGGCGGCGAGCGCGGTCTCGTCGACGCTCGCGGTGATCGCGGTGACGGTCTGCGCTTGCGTCTCCATCGCGGTGCGGATCTTTTCCGCCGATTGCTGCACCTCGGCGACGGTCGCCCGGATCGAGGCGTTGGTCTCGACGGTCGAGCGCGTCGCGGATTGGATGGCGGCGATCTTGGCGGCGATATCGTCGGTCGCGCGCGCGGTCTGGTTGGCGAGCGACTTCACTTCCTGCGCGACGACCGCGAAGCCGCGTCCCGCGTCGCCGGCGCGCGCCGCCTCGATCGTGGCGTTGAGCGCCAGCAGATTGGTCTGCCCCGCGATGTCGCGGATCAGCCCCAGGATCGATTCGATCGACTTGGCATGGTCGGACAGCGTTTCGGACATGCCGACCGCGGCGCTCGCCTGGCCGGCGGCGCGGGTGGCGATCTGGGCGGCGGCTTCCACTTCGCTGCGCGCATCCTCGATCGCGCGGATCAGGCCGGCGGCGGTCTGCGCCGCTTCGCGCATCGCGACCGCCGATTGCTCGGCGGCGGCGGCGACTTCGCTCGTCTTGCCGAGCATTCCGCGCGTACTGCTGCTGGTGCGGGTCGCCTGGGCGCGCAGCGCGCCGCCTTCGTGCGTCAGGCTTTCCACCATCTTGGCGATGCCGTCGCGGAACTCGGCGGAAAGCCGGTCGCGCGCCACCTGCGCGCCATAATCGTGATAGGCGTTGTAGATCGCGACCGTGATCTCGCCCTCTAGCGCGGAGAGGCGGAGCAGCGTGTCGATCATCATCGGCAGCTTATTGTCGCTCTGATCCACCCGGCGCATCAGCACCTCGAGCGCGGCGCGGTCGCTCGCCGAGATCATCGAGAGCAGCGCGAGCGGCGAGGCATCGCCCTTATAGGCGGCGGCGACCGAGCGCTCGATCGATTCGATCCAGGCGCGGCCGGCGGTATCGAGGAAGCGGTTGCGCAGGAACACGCAGCCGACATCGATCATCCGCTGCACGTCCATCGGCGCCCAGTTGCGCTCTTCCGGAAAGCAATGCACCCATTGCGCCCAATAAGCTTCGGAGATCGAGCGGATATCGGGTTCGAGCACGGCCCAGGTATCGCGCGCGCTCGCCACCAGCGATCCGTCGACATCGAACACCCGCAATCGCGAGGCCATGTCGATCTGCGCGGCAACCGTGCCGATCGCGGGCATTTCCTTGTTGCTCAACGCCTTGTCTCCCCAATCGCGCCGCGCGGCGCGCTCTTGCGTCTCCACCCCTTCGGTTAGGCGGTTTTGGTTAAGGCAAGGTTAGTGAAACCGGCCGCGGCGCCCGGGGGCGCACCGCCGCGCCCATCCCCATTGCAACCCGGGGCGAGGGCACTAATAGGAAGCGCGAAGATCACAGCGAAGGACCAGACCTTGGCCAGTCCGCGTAGCGCGCGCCCCCTCTCGCCCCATCTCAGCATCTGGAAATGGGGCCCGCACATGCTGGTATCGATCCTGCACCGGGTGACTGGTGACGGCATGGCGATCGTCGGCACGCTGCTGTTCGTCTGGTGGCTGGCGGCGCTCGCGGGGGGCAAGGAAAGCTATGAGTTCTTCCTGGGTGTGTTCACCCGGGCGGATGGGCGGCTCAACCCGCTCGGCTATCTGTTCGGCATCGGGCTGACGCTCGCCTTCTTCCAGCACATGGCCTCGGGCGTGCGCCATCTGGTGCTCGATACCGGCGCCGGCTATGAACTGCGCGGCAACAAGCGCATGGCGCAGGCCACCTTCTTCTTCGCGATCGTCGCGACCGCGGCCTATTGGGCCTATCTGCTGGCAGGGAACTGAACCATGGGCACCGGAACCCAACTCGGCCGCGTGCGCGGCCTGGGCGCGGCGAAGCACGGGCCGCAGCATTGGTGGCATCAACGGCTGACGGCGGGCGGCAATCTGCTGCTGATCACTTGGCTGCTCGCCTCGATCGCGCTGCTGCCGGGGCATGATTATGCGAGCGTCCGGCAATGGCTGGCCTCGCCCTGGGCGGCGGTGCCGATGCTGCTGCTGGTGATCAACACCTTCTACCATTTCCGCCTGGGGCTGCAGATCGTGATCGAGGATTATCAGCACGGCGCCTCGCGCACCGCGCTGATGCTGCTCGTCAATCTGTTCGTCGTCGCGGCCGGGGCGACGGCGATCTTCGCCATTCTGAAAATCGCATTCACCGGAGGCAGCGCGGCATGAGCGCGTACAAGATCATCGACCACACTTATGACGCGGTGGTGGTGGGCGCGGGCGGTTCCGGCCTGCGCGCGACGATGGGCATCGCCGAGGCGGGGCTGAAGACCGCCTGCATCACCAAGGTGTTCCCGACGCGCAGCCATACGGTCGCGGCGCAGGGCGGGATCGCCGCGAGCCTGGGCAACAATACCCCCGATCACTGGTCGTGGCACATGTACGATACGGTGAAGGGCTCCGACTGGCTCGGCGACCAGGACGCGATCGAATATATGGTCCGCGAGGCGCCGGCGGCGGTGTATGAGCTGGAACATGCCGGCGTGCCGTTCAGCCGCAACGCCGATGGCACCATCTATCAGCGCCCATTCGGCGGCCATATGCAGAATATGGGCGAAGGCCCCCCGGTGCAGCGCACCTGCGCCGCCGCCGACCGCACCGGCCATGCGATGCTCCACGCGCTCTATCAGCAGAGCCTGAAGTACGACGCGGACTTCTTCGTCGAATATTTCGCGCTCGATCTGATCATGGAGAATGGCGCGTGCCGGGGCGTGATCGCGCTCTGCATGGAGGATGGCAGCATCCACCGCTTCCGCGCGCATTCGGTGGTGCTGGCGACGGGTGGCTATGGCCGCGTCTATTATTCGGCGACGTCGGCGCACACCTGCACGGGCGACGGCAACGCTATGGTGCTGCGCGCCGGGCTGCCGCTGCAGGACATGGAGTTCGTCCAGTTCCACCCGACCGGCATCTACGGCGCGGGCGTGCTGATCACCGAGGGCGCGCGCGGCGAGGGCGGTTACCTGACGAACAGCGAGGGCGAGCGCTTCATGGAGCGCTATGCCCCGAGCGCCAAGGACCTGGCGAGCCGCGACGTCGTCTCGCGCTGCATGGCGATCGAGATTCGCGAAGGGCGCGGGGTGGGCAAGGAGAAGGACCATATCTTCCTTCACCTCGACCATATCGACCCCAAAGTGCTCGCCGAGCGGCTGCCCGGCATCACCGAGACGGGCAAGATCTTCGCCGGCGTCGATCTCACGCGCCAGCCGCTGCCGGTGGTGCCGACCGTCCATTACAATATGGGCGGCATCCCCTGTAACTATCATGGCGAGGTCGTCCATTTGAAGGACGGCAACCCCGATGCGGTGGTGCCCGGCCTTTACGCGGTGGGCGAGGCGGCGTGCGTTTCGGTGCATGGCGCGAACCGGCTCGGCTCGAACTCGCTGATCGACCTGGTGGTGTTCGGCCGCGCGACCGGCCTGCGGATCAAGGAAACACTCAAGCCCGGCACGCCGCACAATCCGCTGCCCAAGGGCTCGGAGGAAATGGCGCTCGCCCGGCTCGATCATTTCCGCCAGGCCGCCGGCGGCACGCCGACCGCCAAGGTGCGGCTGGAGATGCAGCGCACGATGCAGAAGCACTGCGCGGTGTTCCGCGACAATGCACTGCTGAGCGAGGGTGTCGCCAAGATCGAGAGCATCTATCAGGCCTTCGAGGACGTGCGGGTGAATGACCGTTCGCTGATCTGGAACACCGATCTGGTCGAGACCCTGGAGCTGGATAATCTGCTCGCCCAGGCGGTGGTGACGGTGCATTCGGCGGCCAACCGCAAGGAAAGCCGCGGCGCGCATGTGAACGAGGATTACCCCGATCGCGACGACGCCAACTGGATGAAGCACACCATCGCCAGCTTCCAGGGCTGGGGCGGCCAGGGCGGGGCGACGAGCATCGATTACCGCCCGGTCCATGATTACACGCTCACGGATGATGCGGAGTATATCAAGCCGAAGAAGCGGGTTTATTGAGCGGCGCTAGCGAACCTCGATCATCATTTCGCCGCTGGCCAAAGCCTCCAATATTGCCGGAAAGCGGGGCGCGAGCCAGTCAATCAGCGCTCGATTGCTTGCGTTGCCGAGGCGTAGCCATATCAGCTGGTAACCGCCCGGTGGATGCCGCTGCGTGAAGTCTTCGTCTTTGGAGATCAACGTCAAGCCATGCTCCGCCGCATAAGCTGCAACGTCGGCATCTGGGGTTTCACCAGCCAGTGTTGTCGGGACGTAGAAGGCCTCATGTCCCTGCTCATGGAGCCATTGACACAAGCGCTCGGGCAGTTGCGCGTCCACGAGGAACCGCATCAAGCGGCCATCACGACCCGGTGATCCACCGCGCGCGCGGCATAGGCCAAGGCCGCGCGAATATCGGCTGCCTCAAGGAAGGGAAAGTCGGCCACGATTTCCGCCTCGGTCGTGCCCGCCGCGAGCATTTCAAGAATGTCGATCACGCGAATCCGGGTGCCGGCGATGATGGGCCGCCCGCCGCAAACATCGGCATTGATCGCGATGCGTTGCTTGGTCATCAGTCCATAGTCGTCCCCCAACGGCCGTTTGGCAAGGGACCGATCGCTTTGTGTTCGAGCCGGCGAGCTTCGCCCTTGTTTCGCTTTTCGCGGTTGACACCGCCCGCCGCTCCGCCCGACGACGGAATGATGGTTCGACCCGCACAGCCTCTTTTGCGCGCGCTCGCCTTGGCTCTCGCGCTTATCGCCGGCCCCGCCGTCTCGCAAAGCGTCGCCGAGCCGCCCAAGCATGGCGCGCCGCCGCCCTTCTTCAACGGCGTCACCCCCGAACAGGGGGCCTATTACGCCGCTGGCGGCACCAGCATCGAGCATCACCGTGACCCGGCCGAGCAACTCGCCGAGGCGCGGGTGCTGCAGGGGCAGCTCGCCGCGCTCGCGCCGCAGCGCAAGGGGCAGGTGGACGCCTATGTCGTCACCGTCGCGCTCGACAGCGACGGTGTGTTCGCCCGCGAGGCGCGCGAGGCGGGGCGGGTGCTTGGCCAGCGCTACGGCGCGCAGGGGCGCACGATCACGCTCGCCGGGCCGGACGGACGCGGCGGGCCGCTGCTCGCGCGCGGATCGCCGGCCAATCTCGATCTGGTGCTCGCGCGCATCGCCGAGGTGATGGACCCGCGCGAGGACGTGCTGGTGCTCTACACCACCAGCCACGGCGCGCCGTTCGGCATCGTCTATAATTATGGCGACGAGGGCTGGGGCGTGGTGAGCCCGGCGCGGCTGGACGCGGTGTTCGACGCGCTGAAGATCAAGCGCCGCCTGCTGCTGGTGAGCGCGTGCTTCTCCGGCATTTTTGTGCCCGCGCTCGCGACCGGGGACACCGCGATCCTCACCGCGTCGAGCGGCGACCGCACCTCGTTCGGCTGCCAGGCGGACAGCGACTGGACCTTTTTCGGGGACGCGCTGATCAACCAGGCGCTGCGCAAACCGCAGCCGCTCGCCGAGGCGGGCAAGGAAGCGGCGGGGCTGATCGGCCAATGGGAGGCGAAGGGGAAGCTCACCCCATCGCTGCCGCAGATGCTGATCGGCGAGCGCGCCAAGACGTGGCTCGCGGCGCTCGACGCGCGCGTGCCCAAGGCCGCGAGCGCGCCGGTGGGGCGGCCCGCGGTCTCGCTGCTGGAGAAATAGAGGCGAAAAATCCTCCCCGCTGGCGGGGCGGTGGCGGCGCGGCAGCGCCGACGGAGGGGGCGGGGATTTGAAGAACCCGTCGTGTCCTTTGCCGTGCCCCCTCCACCCCCGGCCTGCGGCCGGCGGTCCCCCTCCCCGTGAACGGGGAGGATTTTGGCGCCTTTCGCGCTACGCGGTCACCGCCGCGGTCTGGCCGAAGAGCAGCTTCTTCGCTTCCTCGGTCATCACCGGCTGATCGCTGATCGCCTTGCCCTTGGCATAGGCCTCGATCGTCGCCGGGCGCGCCTTGATGCTTTCGAACCAGCGCTGGAGATTGGGGAAATCCTCCAGCTTCTGGCCCTGCGCCTCATGCGGCACGATCCAGGGATAAGCGGCCATGTCGGCGATCGAATAATCGCCCGCCACGAAATCGCGCCCCGCCAGCGCCTTGTTCAGCACGCCGTAGAGCCGGTTGGTTTCGTTGACATAGCGGTTGATCGCATAATCGATCTTCTCGGGCGCGTAGCGATTGAAGTGATGGTTCTGCCCGGCCATCGGGCCCAGCCCGCCCATCTGCCAGAACAGCCATTGCAGCACCTCGTACCGGCCGCGCACGTCGCTGGGGAGGAATTTGCCGGTCTTTTCCGCCAGATATTGCAGGATCGCGCCCGATTCGAAGATGCTTACGGCCGCACCGCCATCGGCGGGGGCATGATCGATGATTGCCGGCATCCGGTTATTGGGCGCGATCTTCAGGAAATCGGGCTTGAACTGATCGCCCGCGCCGATGTTGACCGGCGTGATGCGGTAATCGAGGCCGGCTTCTTCCAGGAACAGGGTGATCTTGTGGCCGTTGGGGGTGGGCCAATAGAAAAGTTCGATCATGAGCGCGCCTTTCGTTGCGGGGGCCGCGCTTAGATGGGGGCTGTCGCCGCGGGCGCAACGGGGCAGCGGAGCACGCCGAGCCAGACGATCAGCCCCGCCGCGATGCCTAGCCCGGCGGCCAGCGCGAAGGCGGCGCCGGCAAAGCCCGCTTCGGTGCCGCGCGCCAATGCCTGGGTCATGATCAGCGGCCCCAGGATCGCGGCGACGCTCTGCACGCTCGCCAGCCCGCCTTGCAGCGCGCCCTGATTGGCGGCGTCGACCCGGGACGAGATCAGCGCGTTGAAGGCGGGAAACACGAACCATTGCGGGAAGCCGAGAAGGATCACCGCATAGACCAACCCCGCATGGGGAATCGCCGCATAGGCCGCGAAGGCGAGCGCGCCCACCAGGATGCCGATCAGCATCGCCCGCGCCTCGCCCAGCAGCTTGATCGCCCGCTGGGTGACGAGCGCCTGAGTCACGATCATCACCGCGCCCGACGCGGCGAGCGAGAGGCCGATCTGCCCCTCGCTCCAGGCGAAGCGGATCTCGGCCCAGAAGGTCCAGGTGGCGGGATAGACCATGTGCGCCAATTGCCAGACCAGCGCGGTGACGATCAGCGCCGCCGCGCCGCGCGCGCGCCGCAGCGGCGCGAAGGCGCCGAGCGGGTTGGCGCGGCGCCAATCGAACGGGCGGCGGTTCTCGGGCGCGAGCGTCTCCGGTAGCAGCAGCGCGATCCACAGCGCGTTGGCGAGCGCGATCCCGGCGGCGGCGAGGAACGGCGCGCGCGGATCGAGCCCGGCGATCAGCCCGCCCAGCGCCGGCCCCAGGATGAAGCCCAGGCCGAACATCGCCCCCATCAGCCCGAACCGCCCGCCGCGCTGCTCGGGCGGGGTGACATCGGCGATGACGGCATTGGCCGGTCCATAGACCGCGCCCGTTACCCCCGCGATCACCCGGCCGAGGAACAGCCAGGCGAGGCTCGGCGCGAACGCCATCAGCGCGTAATCGAGCCCGAAAGCGAGCATGCACGCCAGGATCACGGGGCGCCGGCCGAAGCGATCGCCCAGATTGCCGATGATCGGGCCGGCGATGAATTGCGCGGCGGCGAACGCCATCAGCATGAAGCCGCCGATCCGCGTCGCCTCGGCAAGCGGCAGCCGCGCGAGCCGTACGATCAATTGCGGCAGCACCGGCAGGACGATGCCGAAGCCGATGGTATCGATCAACACCGCCGCCAGGACGATGGGCACCGCACGCGGCGTGGACACGCTCTTTTCCCCTTTTGCCCAATAGGCTAGCAGCTTAGCCCGGCGGCGGTAAGGGGTTACGCACTATCGCGAATGGCGATGCCCCGGCCGCCATGGCAGAGCGGAACGCGGCGCGGCGGCGAGGGTTAGGCTTATGATTTTGATCGGCATTTATCTCCTGATCGGGATCATGGCCGCCTATTGCCGTTGGAACGACATCATGGCCGAAGGCACGGTCGCGGGCTCGCCGGTCGCGACCGCGGCGCAATTCGTCATCACCTGGCCAGCCTGGGCGCTGCGCTAGAGCGATTTCGAGGCAGGCGGCATCACCTGCCTTGAAATGGCTTCAAACCGGGAAGCCGGCGCGCTCGCCGGGGGAGAGCCAGCGCACGCGCGGCGCCAGGTCGCTCGCCGCCACCGCCGCGCGCGCGGCGGCGGGCGGTTCGCTGAAATGCGCCCAGCCGTCGAAATGGAGCGGCACGATGTGCCGCGCGTCGAGCGCTTCGGCGAGCGTCAGCGCCTCTGCCGCGCTCAGCGAGAAATGTGCGCCCGGCATGGGCGGCAGCGCCACCTGGCCGAGGTGCAGCACGGCAAGCCCCACCGGCGCGTAACGCCGCGCGATTTGCGCGGTGCCATCGAACGGCACGGTGTCACCCGAGATATAGATCGGCCGATCGATGGCACCGCCATCGATGACAAAGCCCGTCACCGGGCCGGTCGCCTCCTGCGTGCCGTCCGGCCCGTGCTGCGCCGGCACCGCGGTGATCGTGATCGAATCGCCCGCGCGGCCGGTGAGGCCGTAAGTCTGCCACGGATCGAGGCCAACGGCATTGTCCCCCAGCCGGCTGGCGCTGTCGGGCGTGGTGAGCACGCGCGGCACGTGGCGCAGAAAGGCGCGGCCGCCGCAATCGAGATTGTCGCCATGTTGTTCGTGGCTGAGCAGCACCGCGTCGATCCGGCCAAGCGCTTCGGGCGCGATCGCTTGGGGACTGCGCTTTTCCAGCGTGATCGGCCCATGATGGTAGAGGCTGCCCGCCGGATCGAACAGCGGATCGGTGAGCAGACGCAGCGATCCGATCTCGATCAACACCATTGCCGTGTCATAATAAGTGATATGTACGCTATTGCTCATTGTCCGGCTCCTTGCGTTCGGCGGATTTGGCGCAAGGACCGGGCGGGCGGCGATGCTCAACATTTTGAGACCGGACAAGCCGATGGCCTATAGCCCCAAACGCCCGCCGCTTGATCCCTGCCCGATCGAGGAGGTGTTCGCGGTGATCGGCGGCAAGTGGAAAGCACGGATGATGCTGATCCTCGCCCAGGCGCCGACCCCGCTCGCCGGGCTGCGCGCGCATCTGCCCGACGCGGCCAAGCCGGTGCTGCTGCGCCAGCTGAAGGAATTGGAGGCCGACGGCTTGATCGCCAGCGAAGCACTGCCGCGCGGTGCCGCGCGCATCCGGCAGTATCGGCTGAGCGCGGAGGGCCAGTCATTGGTCGCGTGCCTGGCCCAGTTGCTGCCCTGGGGCCTCGCGCGGTTGGCGGCGCGGGGCGAGCAATGGGTGCCGCCGCCGGGCACCGTGATCCCGGTGGCGCCGGGCGAGGCGGGCCGGTGATGCTCCGCCTGAAGCGCGTCTATCTGCCGCCGGCGGACGATGACGGGACGCGCGTGCTGGTCGATCGCTTGTGGCCGCGCGGACTGACCAAGGAGGCGGCGGCGGTCGATCTGTGGCTGAAGCAGGTCGCGCCGAGCGACGGTCTGCGCCGCTGGTTCCACCACCAGGTGGCGCTGTGGAGCGAGTTCGAGGCGCGCTACCGCGCCGAACTCGCGCTGCCGGAGCCGATGACGGGCCTGGCGACGCTCGCCGATCTCGCGCGGCGCGGGCCGGTGACGTTGCTCTACGGCGCCAAGGACGAGACCTATAACCAGGCGCGCGTGCTCGCCGCCGTGCTCGCCGAACGCGCTTGAGCGACATTACCGCTTTGCGCGCCGAGGTCGGTGCCTGCCGGCTTTGCGCCGCATATCTGCCCCTCGGCCCGCGCCCGGTGGTGCAGCTCGGCGCCGGCGCGCGGGTGCTGATCACCAGCCAGGCGCCGGGCACCAAGGCGCATGCCTCCGGCATCCCCTGGACCGATGCGAGCGGCGATCGCTTGCGCGGCTGGCTGGGGATGAGCGCCGAGGAATTCTACGATCCGGACAAGCTGGCGATCGTGCCGATGGGCTTCTGCTATCCCGGCGCGGTGAAGGGTGGGGGCGATCTGCCGCCGCGCCCCGAATGCGCGCCGCTGTGGCACGCGCGACTGCTGGCGGCGATGCCGAAGGTGCGGCTGCGGCTGCTGATCGGCATCCACGCGCAGGCCGCCTATCTGCCGCGGCGCCTGCCGATGACCGAGGCGGTGCGCCGCGCGGCCGAGTTCCTGCCGATCTTCCCGCTGCCGCATCCAAGCTGGCGGGTGGTGGGCTGGATGCGGCGCAATCCCTGGTTCGAGGAAGAGACGCTGCCGTTGTTGCGCAGCGAGGTGCGGCGGGCGCTGGGGTAAGGGGTGGCCCGCCCGCTATCTTCGCGGCAGCAGCACCGTCGCTTCCAGCCCGCCCTCGGCGCGATTGGCCAAGCCGATGTCCCCGCCCGCCTCGCGCACGATCGCGCGGGCGAGCGCCAGCCCCAGCCCCGCGCCCCCGGTCTCGCGGTTGCGCGAGCCTTCGATACGGACGAAGGGATCGAACACCTGCTCGATCCGGTCCTCGGGGATGCCCGGACCGCCATCGACGATCACGATCGCCACTTCCGCCGGACGCGCGACGATCGACACCTCGGCGCGGCCGCCATATTTCACCGCATTGTCGATCAGGTTGCGCAAGGCGCGGCGCATCAGCGCGGGTCGTAGGCGCAGCGTGACGCGCGGCGCATCGGCGAAGGCGACATCGGCGCCGAGCGCCTGGAAATCATCGACCACCGCCTCCACCAGCGCGCCGAGATCGGCGGCGACCACCGCCTCGCTCGATCGCCCCAGCCGCGCGAGCGACAGGATGTCGTCGAGCGTCTTGCTCATCTCGTCGATCGTCTCGGCCATCTTCGCGCGATCGGCCTCGTCGTCGACCGATTCGATGCGGACGCGCAGCGCGGCAAGGGGCGTGCGCAGATCATGGCCGATCGCGCCCAGCATCCTGTCCTTCTCCTCCAGCATCGCGCCCACCCGGGCGCGCAGCTGGTTGAACGCGGCGATCAGCGCGCGCACGTCGTAGGGGCCGCGCTCCTCGAGCGGCGGCTCAGCGTCGCCCGGCTGGAAGCGGCGCGCCGCGCCCGCGAGCGAGCGCAGCGGCCCGGAAATGCGCCGCGTCGCCCAGAGCAGCGGCAGCAGCAGCGCGAGATAGAGGATCAGCGTCTGCAGCAGCAGCGTCGCGATCAGCGGGCCATCGCCGCGCGGCCAGAAGCTCGTCAGCACCAGCCAATTGCCCTGCGGCCGCTCGATCGCGATCACGATTTCCCACCCCGCGCGTCGCAGCCGACGTGCCTGGCGCGGCGGCAGGTTGCGCAGCCGCGCATCGTCGCGCGCGACGGGGCGGAGCTGAGTCTCGATCCGCCGCGCGCCGATGCCGAGATCGGCCAGTTCGGCGCGCATCGCGCGTTCGACATCGGCTTCGCGCAGGGCGTTGGCGGGGATCGGGTCGGCGGGCTCCAGCCGCACCCGCCCGCGCGGACCGGGGCGGAAGCGGCCGCTCGCGATCCGCTCCTCGGCGTCGATCACCCGGGTGACGGCGGGCTGGACAACGCTTTGCAGCCGCACCGCGCGGCGCCCCTGGAAGATGATCGCGAAATTGATCAACTGGGCGATCAGCAGCGCCACCGCGATCAGCACGGCGATCTGCCCGCCCAGGCTGCTGGGCGCGAAACGCTTGAGCCAGCTCACAATTTGGTGACTTCGCAGGCGAGCGTATAGCCGCCGCCCCACACCGTCTTGATGATCTCCGGCGCCTTGGGATCGGGCTCGATCTTGCGTCGCAGCCGGCTGACCTGATTGTCGATCGCGCGGTCGAACGGCCCCGCCTCGCGCCCCTGGGTGAGATCGAGCAGCTGATCGCGCGTCAGCACCTGGCGCGGGCGCTGCACCAGCGCGAGCAGCAGATTATATTCGCCCGTGGAGAGCGCCACCGACACGCCCTCACGGTCGATCAGCACGCGCTCGCCGGTCTTCAGCACCCAACCGGCGAAGCCATAAGCGTGCGCCTCGGGCGGGTGGAGCCGCGCCCCCCCCGCCGCCATGCGGCGCAGCACCACCTTGGCGCGGGTCGCGAGCTCGCGCGGGGAGAAGGGCTTCACGACATAATCGTCCGCGCCCATTTCGAGCCCGACGATCCGATCGGTCTCCTCGCTCTTGGCGGTCAGCAGGATCACCGGCAGCTCGCTGGTCGCGCGGATATGGCGCGTGAGCGAGAGGCCGTCCTCGCCGGGCATCATGATGTCCAGAATCACCAGGTCGATCGCATAAGCGGCCAGGCGCTGGCGCGCCTGATCGGCATCGCCCGCCTGGGTGATGCGAAAGCCCTGCTTCGCCAGGAAATGGGCGAGCGGCTCGCGGATCGAGCGTTCGTCATCGACCAGCAGGAGGTGGGGCAGATCGGCCATCGGCGGCTTCTACGCGGGGAGAGCGGCGGGCGGAAGGATGCCGGACGGGCGCGGGAGGGGAGCGCGCCCGACCGGCGACGGCTTATTCGCCGTCATTCGGATCGGCGTCGCCGCCGCGCCCGAAGCGACCGCGCCCGAAGCGCCCGCCGCCGAAGCGCGCGCGGATCGCGGCGATCTCGCTCGCGTCGATCGCCCCGTCGCGATTAGCATCGAGCCGGTCGAACGGGGCGTCGAACTCGGCGCGGCTGACCTTGCCGTCGCCGTCGCGGTCGAGCCGCTGGAGCCGGCCACCGCCGCCGGGGCCGGCCGTGGCTTCGGTCTGATCGATCACGCCGTCCTTGTTCGCGTCGAGCAGCGCGAAAGGCGCGCCATATTCGGCGCGGCTGACCTTGCCGTCGCCGTCGCGATCGAGCCGCTGGAGCATCGCGCCGGGCCCGCCGGCGAAGCCGCCGCGCGCGCCCGGGGGCGGCGGGGGCGGCGCGTCGCCCGGGGGCGGCGGGGGCATCATGCCGGCGGGCGGCGGACCGCCGGGGCCGCCCGGTCCCGCGAAGCCGCGATGCGCCTCGTGAAAGGCGCGGCGCTCGTCGCGGCTGAGCGTACCGTCCTTGTTGGTGTCCATCGCGTCGAAATGGCGGCCGGCCTGGGCGAGGAATTCGGCGCGGCTGACGCTGCCGTCGCGATCGCTATCGGCGCTCATCGGCGGCGACGGGGGCGTGTTCTGCGCGGCCGCGACGCCGGCTCCGGCAAGGCCAGCGGCAAGAGCGGCGAGGATCAGGCGGTTCATGCGGGTCCTTCCGGGCATGGTGAGCATGCCCCAAGGTGTCGCCGCCGTCTGTCGCCGGTATTTGTCAGCCGCGCATTGCATTGTCGCAATTTGTCGCCCGGCGGCGCCGCTCATCCGAACAGCGCGACGCTTTGCATCCCTTCCGCGATCAGCGCGCCATCGGCGTTCCACAGCCGCATCGTCTGGCTGGCGCAGCCGTTCCGCGCATGGTCGGATTTGGCGCTCAACAGCCACCAGCCATCGGTCGTCGCAGGGGCCGGGGTCAGCAGGTTGATGATCCAAGTGAGCGAGCTGATCGGCTTGCCCATGCCGAGCAAGCGGATCGCCGCGGGCGGCAGCGCGTCGCCCATCGCCAGCAGATGGACGAACGGATCGAGCCCGCGATGCTCCTTCAACCGCCCCCAGCGCAGCAGTTCCGCCGGGCCGAGTTCGGGCGGCTTCAGATCGAGGAATTCCATGTTGCTCGCGAAGAAACCTTCCGGCCCGCTCCACAATTTGGTGCCGGGCGGGGGCGGGCGGTGCGCCACCGTCTCCGCCGCCAGATCGACGACCGATTCCTGATCGCGCATGAAGACGAAGGTCGCGCGCAGGCCGAGCCCCGCCTCGCTCGCGACATCCGCCTGGAGGAACGCGGCGTTGCGCCCCCGGCGCAGCTTCACGATCGTCACGTTCACATCGCCGGCGAGCGGGCCGATGAAGCTCACTTGCGCGGAGCGCAGCGGCGGCAGGTCCGGCTCGGCGAGGAGCGCGGCCTGCAGCGCGATCGCGCTGGAAAGCCCGCCATAGCTGGTGCGCCCCTGCATCCAATCGGCGGGGATGCGCATCTGGAAGCCCCCGCAGATCGGCGTGCGATCGCTCAGAATATCGGCCAGCGCCGTCATTGCTCGCTCCATCGGTCACGCAGTTCGCGCTTCAGCACCTTGCCGATCGCGCTGCGGGGCAGCTCGGCCAGCGGGCGCAGCGCGTGCAGCCGTTGGGTGCGCCCCAGTTGCTCGTTGGTCCAGACCAGGATCGCGGCGGGCTCCGCCTCGGTACGCCGGGGGACGAAGAAGCCGACCGGCGTCTCGCCCCATTGCTCGCTCGGCACGCCCACCACCGCGCAATCGGCGACGTCCGGGTGCCGGGCGAGCACCGCTTCCAGGTCCGATGGATAGATGTTGAACCCGCCGGAGATGATCACGTCCTTCTTGCGATCGGCCAGGATCAGGAAGCCGTCCTCATCGAAACGGCCGATATCGCCGTGGCGGATGAAGCGGCGGCCCGCGGCGTCGTGCCATTCGGCGGCGCGGGTCGCTTCCTCGCGACCGTGATAACCGGTCATCATCGCGGGCGATCGGCCGACCACTTCGCCGGTTTCGCCCGGCGGCACTTCCCGGCCCGCCTCGTCGATCAGGCGGATGTCGTGCCCCTCCGCCGGTTGGCCGACGGTGTGGAGCTTGTCCGGATGGGCGGTGCAGTTGAGGATCGTCGTCCCGCCGCCCTCGGTCATGCCGTAATATTCGACGAGCAGCCCCGGCCAGCGGCGCACCACCTCGGCCTTGAGCGCGGCCGAAAAGGGCGCCGAGGTGCAGGTCTTCAGGCGGAAGCTCGATAGGTCGAACCGATCGAAATCGGGCACCGCCATCAGCCGCTGATATTGCACCGGCACCAGCATCGCGTGCGTCGCGCGGTGCGCCTCCGCGAGTTCCAGGAAGCGGCGCGCGTCGAACTTCGCCATCAGCACCGCGGTGCCGCCCCAGCCCAGCGTCGGCAGGAAAACGACGAGCGTGGTGTTCGAATAAAGCGGCGTCGCGACCATCGTTACCGCGCGGTCGAAGCCGGCGGCGGCGTTGCGGTGGATATGCGCCCAGCGCATCGCGTGGCTCTGCACGATGCCCTTCGGCGTGCCGGTGGTGCCGGAGGAATAGATGATGTTGAACGGGTCCTCCGGCGCGATCGCGAGCGGATGCGGGCGATGGCCGGGGGCGGCGAGCCAGGCGCGATATTCGGGGCTGCCGAGCTCGATCAGCCGCGCGCCGATCGCCTCCTGGCTCAGCGCCTCGCGCGCTTCGGCATCGACGAACAGATGCTGCGCGCCCGAATCGGCGACCATCGCGGCGAGCTGCGCCGGAGTCGCGCTGGGGGCGAGCGGAGCGGCGGCGCCGCCGGCGCGCAGCGTGCCGAGGAACACGGCAGCATAATCCAGTCCCGGCTTGGCACAGAGCGCGACCGCTTGCCCGCGCGCCAGCCCATCGCGCTGGAGCGCGGCGGCGATCCGGTCCATAAGCGAATCGAGCCCGGCATAATCAAGCGTCGCCCCTTCGGCGACGAGCGCGGGCTTGCCGCCCTGCGCGCGCGCATGGGCGGCGATCAAATCCGGTAAAGCGGCGAACTCGCCGGCCAGCATTCGGGCAGCGTCCATGGCATCCCCTTTTTCCAAAATGCTAGGCGAGCCGAGCCGGGAATGCCATACGCAACATTCGAAAAAGCATGAGGGAGGCTGCATTTGCTGTTGTTCGACGCGCCCGCGCCGGCGCCCAATCCGCGCCGCGTGCGCATCTACCTGGCGGAGAAGGGGCTGAAGATCCCCACCCGCCAGCTCTCGATTCGCGACGGCGAACAGCGTTCGGCGGAATATCTCGCGGTGAACCCGCTCGGCCAGATCCCCGCGCTGCAGCTCGATGACGGCGAGGTGATCACCGAGAGCCTCTCGATCTGCCGCTTCATCGAAGCGCTCAACCCCGAACCGCCGCTGTTCGGCAAGGGGCCGAAGGGGCAGGCCGAGGTCGATATGTGGTGCCGCCGGGTCGAATTCCGCCTGGGCAACCCGATCGCGATGGTGTGGATGCACACCCATCCCTTCACCGCGCGCATCGTGCAGCCGCAATATACCGAGTTCGGCGAAAGCAACCGGCCGCGCGTCGCCGCCGCCTTCGGCTATTTCGACACGATCCTGGCCGATCGCCCCTATCTGGCCGGGCGCGATTTCTCGATCGCCGATATCGCCCTGCTGACCATGGTCGATTTCGCAAGCTTCGTCGGCGTGCCGCCGGCCAAGGAGCTGACCGGGCTCGCCGGGTGGCACGAGCGCGTCTCCGCGCGCCCGAGTGCGGCGGCATGAGCGCCGGGTTTGAAGGCCGCGTCGCGATCGTCACCGGCGGTGGCACCGGCATCGGCGCGGCGGTCGTCCGGCGGCTCGCGGCGAAGGGCGCGCGCTGCGTGATCAACTATGCGCATAGCCGCGACGAGGCGGAGGCGCTCGCGGCGGAAGTGGGCGAGGCGGTGGCGGTGCAGGCCGATATCGCCGACGACGCGGCGTGCCGCGCGCTCGCCCAGGCGGCGCATGATCGCTTCGGGCGGATCGACTTTCTGGTCAACAATGCCGGCCGCACCAAATTCGCCAATCACGAGGATCTGGACGCGCTGGAAGCAGCCGATTTCATCGACATCTATCAGCTGAACGTGATCGCCGCCTTCCAGATGATACGCGCCTGCGCGCCGGCGCTGCGGGCGGGGGATGGGGGGGCGGTGGTGAACGTCGCCTCGGTCGCCGGGGTTTTCGGGATCGGCTCGTCGGTCGCCTATGCCGCGTCCAAGGGCGCGTTGCTGACGATGACCAAGAGCCTCGCGCGCGTGCTGGCGCCGGCGATCCGGGTAAACGCGGTCGCGCCGGGCTATGTCGGCACCGGCTGGTTCGAGAAGCGGCTGGGCGCGGAGGGGTTCGCCAAGCTCAACGCGCGGATCGCCGCCGCGACGCCGATGGCGATGGCGACCGGCCCGGACGAGGTGGCGGCGCCGATCGTCCACCTGCTCGATCCCGCCGCCCGCGCGATCACCGGCGAAACGCTGCTGATCGACGCGGGCGCGCATCTCGACGTCGGCCTCTCGCGCCGGCCGGGGCGGGAGGGGTAGTGCCCCTTCCGCCCTGGCCCGCCGATCAGATCGAGGACCCGCCGTCGATGTCGATCGTGGCGCCCGTGATATAGCTCGCCTCGTCGCTCGCCAGGAACGCGGTGAGCGCCGCTACCTCGTCCGCCGTGCCGTAGCGCTTCAGCGCGGTCATCGGCGTCAGCAGGCCGGCGAAGGGGCCTTGCGCCGGGTTCATGTCGGTGTCGATCGGGCCGGGCTGGATCACGTTCACCAGAATGCCGCGCGGCCCCAGATCGCGCGCCCAGCCGCGCGCCAGGCCCGCGACCGCCGCCTTGGTCGCGCCATAGATCGCGCCGCCCGGCACCGGCATCCAATGCGCGTTGATGCTGCCGATGATCAGGATGCGGCCGCCGTCGCGTAGATGCGGGATCGCCGCTTCGGTGCCGGCATAGATGCCGTCGACATTCACCCCGAACTGGCGGCGAAACTCGCCGAACGCCGCCTCGCCGATTGGCGCGAAGGTGGCGACGCCGGCATTGTGGACGAGAATGTCGAGCCCGCCGAGCCGCTCGGCGGCCGTCGCCACCGCGCCCGCCGCCGCCTGCGGATCGGCCGCGTCGGCCTTGAGCGCGAAGCCCTGCACGCCCTGCTCGGCGATCGCGGCCACGGTCGCGTCCGCCGCCGCCTGGTTGCCGGCGAAGGTTATCGCGACATCGGCCCCTTCCGCCGCCAGCCGCCGCGCGATCGCCGCGCCGATACCGCGCGATCCGCCGGTGACGAATGCCTTTTTGCCTTGAAGTCGCTTGCTCATGGGGGATGCCTCGCTTGCTGTTGGTCTCGCCCACTTCGGGGGGCGCGCGCGGCGGATCAATCGGCTTGCGCCCAAGGATTGTTTGGAGCCGCCCAAGCCTGGCTCACGTCCGCGCGCCGACCCAGCGTGCTTGATTTTTGAACCCGGGGTTTGAAAGGGGGGCGGGCGCTGTGTATCTGCTCCCCCAAGCGGGTACGCCCGCGGCGCATGACGAAGGTGAAAGCGATGGCCGAGTTCCTGTTGCCCCCGAACAGCAAGATCAAGAACACGGGCAAGACCCATAAGGCGACCGGCGACGCCAAGCGCGTGAAAACCTTCAAAATCTATCGTTTCGATCCCGATGCCGGCGAGAATCCGCGCTACGATACCTTCGAAGTGAACCTCGACGAATGCGGCCCGATGGTGCTCGACGCGCTGATCAAGATGAAGGCCGAGCAGGACTCGACGCTCACCTTCCGCCGCTCGTGCCGCGAGGGGATCTGCGGCTCCTGCTCGATGAACATCGACGGCAAGAACGGCCTCGCCTGCACCACGGCGATCGAGGACATCAAGGGCGATATCCGCATCACGCCGCTGCCGCATATGGACGTGATCAAGGACCTGGTCCCCGATTTCACCCATTTCTACGCGCAATATGCCTCGATCAAGCCGTGGCTGCAGACCGTGACTCCCGCGCCCGCCGGCAAGGAGCGGCTCCAATCGCCCGATGATCGCGCGCGGCTTGACGGGCTGTATGAGTGCATTCTGTGCGCCTGCTGCTCGACCAGCTGCCCAAGCTATTGGTGGAACAGCGACAAGTTCCTGGGTCCGGCGATCCTGCTCCAGGCCTATCGCTGGCTGGCGGACAGCCGCGACGAGATGACCGGCGAGCGGCTCGACGAGCTGGAGGATCCGTTCCGCCTCTATCGCTGCCACACGATCATGAACTGCGCGAATGTCTGCCCCAAGGGGCTGAACCCGGCCAAGGCGATCGCCGAGATCAAGAAGCTGCAGTTCGAACGCGCGCAGTAACTTGGGCGGGGATCAGCCGGCACCGGCCTTTCGCTATCTGGAGGCGCCCGATCATCCTGGCTGGATGACCTGGGAGCTGGCCGATCGATCGCGCTTCAACGCGCTGTTCGGGCCGTTCCTGCTGAAGGTGGAGAAGGGTGTGGCCCGCGTGCGGATGACGCCGCGCGCGCTCCACGCCAATTTGTCCGGCAAAGTGCATGGCGGGGCGCTGCTCGGTTTCGTCGACATGGCGATCTTCGCCGCCGCGCGCGGCTTCGGGCTGATCGAGGCGGGGACCGCGGTGACGCTCGATCTCAACGCCCAGTTCATCGGCCGCGCCGAGATCGAGACGCCGATCGAGGCCCGCGTCGAGCTGCTGCGCGAAACCGGGCGCCTGCTGTTCCTGCGCGGACTGATCGTGCAGCCGGTGGACGAACCGAGCGAGACGGTGCTCGCCTTTTCGGGCACGATCCGGAAGCCCTCGCGTTGAACCCGGCCTCCTCTCCGATCAAGGGCGTCGCCCCAGCGAAAGCTGGGGCCTCGGGCAAGGGGGGCGCTTCGGCGGATAGAGGCCCCAGC
>Ga0310345_10000289_pt1 | contig 86925 bp, 63 predicted proteins | sample HC15DNA20500_MG_FD_204667 | JGI IMG/M metagenome (GOLD analysis project Ga0310345, IMG submission 204667) | Marine microbial communities from station ALOHA, North Pacific Subtropical Gyre - HC15-DNA-20-500_MG | ecosystem: Environmental > Aquatic > Marine > Oceanic | place: Pacific Ocean: North... | reverse complement strand
CCTCACCCGGCTCGCCTTCGGCTTCCACTCTCATGCGCCCCTGATCGCCCTTGCGATGCTCAAGCTCGGTGGGCTCTGCCCCCCTCTTCCTGCACGACCGTGACCCACGAATGGGTGAGGAGAGCCCAAAAACCGGACAATCCATGTCCTGTTGAATGGCCAATACGTCTGGAGCAGCTGCTGACGTTCTACTGGTCGGTGACCCGAAGGCCTCCTCCGTCGATCTCGCGGAGTGCCTTCGCGCGCGAGGCTATCGGGTCGAGGTGAGCGAGCGCGGGTTGCCCGCGTCGTTCGAGGGCTCTCCCCCCGACCTGGTCGTCGTGTGCCCGCCCGTCTTCGCGCGCACCGCGGACGACGTGCTCGGGGAGGTGCGGGCCCGGGACGGCGGCACACCGGTGGTGATCGCCGGCGCGCGTGATCAGGTGCGCGCGGAGCGCTTGATGGCCGCCGGCGCCTTCGAGTGCGTGCTCGATCCCGCGGACGAGCCACATCGCCTGCTCGCGGCGGTCGGCTACGCGCTCGGCGCGCGCGAGGAGGACCGCGCGCTCAGCTACCTGCGCGAGCGAGACGCGACCGGGGCGCGGCTGATCGGCCAGCACCCGTCGATGCGGCGCATCTTCGACATGGTCGCCCAGGTCTGTCAGCGCACCGCGTCCGGCGCGACGCCGGCCATCCTGGTCTGCGGCGAGACGGGCACCGGCAAGGGCGCGCTCGCGAAGTCGCTCCACTACCGCAGCCTCCGCCGCCACCGCCCGTTCGTCGAGGTCAACTGCGCCGCGCTGCCGCCGAGCCTCGTCGAGTCGGAGCTCTACGGCTACGAGAAGGGCGCGTTCACCGACGCGGCCCGCAGCCGCCCGGGGCTCTTCGAGACCGCGAACCGCGGGACCCTCTTCCTCGACGAGATCCCGAGCGTGCCGCTCGGGACCCAGGCCAAGCTGCTGACCTCGATCGAGGAGAAGGTCTGTCGGCGGATCGGCGGCCGCGAGGTCACCCGCCTCGACGTGCAGATCATCGCCGCCGCTCAGCCGGTGCTGCGATCCCTCGTCCAGTCCGGCGGCTTCCGCGAGGATCTCTACCACCGCCTCAACGTCATCCGGATCGAGCTGCCGCCCCTCCGCGAGCGAGGCGAGGACGCCATCCTGCTCGCGCGCGCGTTCGTCGACGAGCTCTCGCGCGAGTACGGCATCCCTCCGCGCCACCTCTCGGAGGACGCGGAGGACTTCATCCGAAGTTACCACTGGCCGGGCAACGTCCGAGAGCTCCGGAACCAGATCGAGCGCATCGTGCTCCTCTCCGAGGACGAGGCGATCGAGGGCTGGCAGTTCGAGCGCGTGAGCGGCGAGCTGGTGCAGCTCTCGGTCGACGACGCGGAGGACGAGCCGGAGCTCCGGATCCGGATGCCGGCCTCGGGGCTGCCGCTCGTCGAGGTGGAGAAGCGGCTGATCTCGCGCGCCCTCGAGCTGAACGACGGCAACGTCACCCGGACCGCGCGCTACCTCTCGATCACCCGTCAGACGCTCATCTACCGGATGAAGAAATTCGGGCTCAGCCGACGATGACAGTCAGGGGTGTAGCATTTGCCACCATCGCTGACTCGAGTGTGGCTTTTCAAACAGCGTTGTTTCATATCGGACAGCTCGCTCCCGGTCGCCGTCCGATCGTCCCATCCCGCGACAGGCACGTTCATTGCTCGTCCCCAAATCGAGAGGGGAGCACGAGATGAGCATCAACAAGGGGAGCTGGGTTCTCGCCGCCGCCTGCCTCGCGGCGATGGCGGGGTGCGCAGGAGACGAGGCCGTGGGCGCGGCGAGCAAGCCGCTCCTGATCGCCACCGACGGGCCGACCACCACCGACACGGCGATCGGGCTGGCCCTCGAGATCGAGAACGGCGCGAGCCCCCCGCTGCGGGTGCGCGCCGGGCAGAAGTTCTTCCTCGACCAGGTGGACATCCGCGCCTTCGTCACCACCGACGTCGACAGCCCCTCCCTCGACGCGCTGCGCGCCTCGAGCGACTTCGCGTCGCTGGACTGGCGGGGGCTCGCCCTGGCGGAGAACGAGCCGGTGCTCCTCCCGAACCCCGACGGGACGTTCACCGACCGCCGCTTCTACCGCGACGCCGCCTGGATGGAGCGACACAGCCTGATGGTGCTCTGGCAGGTGAACGCCCGCGGCCGGCGGGTGGGGCGCCCCCTCCTCGTCTCGCTCGGTCAGGATGATCGCCGCCGGCGTCACGACCACTTCTTCATCCGCCGGCTGCGCGGCATCCAGTGGGCCAACGACTGCGCGGCGCCCACCGACTGCAGCGGCGCGACGAGCTTCCAGGAGGAGGGGCTGGTCGAGGTGCGCAACGCGCGGAGCACCGCGCAGACCTTCCGCATCGCGCCGGAGACGACCGGGCTGCGCCTCTGGTGGAGCGCGCGTCGCGGCGCGCCCTACGAGATCCCGGTCGAGCAGGTGGCCTCGCCGGAGTACGACTACAACTTCGACATCGAGCTCGCCGCGGTCACCCCGCCCGGCCCGCACGGCTACTACGAGCCCGGCACCGACGTGACCTTCCGGTTCACGATGACCGACGGCTCGGGCACCCGCCTGCACCCGGAGGGCTCGATCCCGTCGTACGCGGAGGTCGCCTTCGGCGCGAACACGACCGGCATCCAGTACTACCGCGGCTTCTTCGATCAGCCGGCGACCTACTGGCGTCGCAAGCACCGCGAGCGCGGCATGGGCGCGATGATCATCGGGCCCAACCAGGACATCCAGCCGATCCGCACCATCGCGCCACTCGAGGCCTTCCTCGGGCCCGACCCGACCATCCCGGTCGGCCTGCCGGATCGCGACGGCGTCTACTCCGAGGCGGCGACCATCCCCGCGTCGGCGGTGGTCTTCGGCGGGGCGTTCGTCCCCGGCAACACGCCGTGGTTCGAGCCGCAGCCCGACACGATCACCTTCCAGATCCCCGCCGACGTCGAGCCCGGCACCTACCGCGTCGCGATCAAGGGCCGCCGCGTCTACCTCGGCCAGGACATCCCGCGGACCACGGTGGTGGAGATCCAGGTCGGCACGACCACGCCCACGTTCGCAGAGATGACCACCGGCCCCTGCACCAGCTGTCACTCGGACGGTGGCGAGCTCGCGCTGGTCCTGCACGCCAACGACGACCGGGCCGCCTGCGCCGGCTGCCACGTGCCGCTGGGCTTCGAGCTCGAGGGGCCGGTGTACGTGCGCACGCACTTCATCCACTCCCGGAGCGATCGCTACGACGCGCCGACCCAGGAGTGCGCGACCTGCCACGTGGACGAGGCGAGCATCCAGCGCACCAGCCAGAGCGCCTGCCTGAGCTGCCACACCAGCTACCCGCCGGATCACGTCGCCGCCTTCGGCCCGATCGAGAGCATCTACACCGGCGGGCTCGACGCCGGCGCCTTCGAGCAGTGCACGGGCGCCTGCCACACGGAGCACCCCGGCGCCGGCTTCGACACCGACTTCCACGTCGACGAGGACCTCGACGAAGACACGGACGAGGACTTCGACGAAGACGTCGACGAGGACTGAACCTTCTCACCTGGAGAGCTTTCGAACCCATGGCCAAGGTCCAACTGAGGAGCGCGCGCACCACCAAGACCGACGTCGACGAGGCGATCGCCGAGCTGATGGAGCAGCTCGGCGAGGGCGAGCCCCGGCTCGTCACCCTCTTCGCCTCCCGCGACCGCGATCACGGCGCGCTCAACCGGGCGCTCCGGGACCGGCTGCCGCGCGGGACGCGCCTGATCGGTGCGTCGAGCGCGGCGGAGATCGACCACCGCGGGGTCGGCTTCGGATCGGTCGTGGTGTCCGCGCTCGACGGGGACCTCGAGGTGGGCGTCGGGCTCGGTGGGGGCCTCAGCGAGGACGCGCTCCGCGCGGGCTCGACCGCGATGAAGAGCGCCTGCGCGCAGCTCGGGACGAGCCCCCGCGACCTCGACACCCGCACCCACGTCGGGCTGGTGATCGACGACGGGTACAAGAACAAGAAGGAAGAGCTGCTGATGGGCGCGCTCGACCAGAACCAGGGCATCCTCCTGGTCGGCGGCGGCGCGAGCTGCGGGGAGATGGATCCCGCCAAGCAGTCGGCGCTCGTGCACGTCGACGGCGAGGTCGCCGAGGACTGCGTGGCGGTGGCGATGATCCGCACCGACGCGCCCTTCGGCGCGCTCCGTCACCACGCCTACACGCCCACCGACGAGCGGGTGACCATCACCGAGGTGAGCGACGACGGCTACCGCGCGCTCACCATCGACGACCGCCCGGCGGCGGCGCGCTACGCCGAGGCGATCGGCGTGTCCGTGGAGGAGCTGCCCTTCGGCGCGCCGCGCGGCTTCTCCGATCGCCCGCTCGCGATGCGAGTCGGTCGCGAGTACTTCATGCGCTCGCCGCTCATGCCGATGCCCGACGGCTCGGTGCTCTTCGCGAACCTGCTCGAGGAGGGCGCGGAGTACGAGCTGATGAAGCTGGGCGACCAGCCGACGATGATGCGGGAGTTCCTCGAGGAGGAGGTCCCGCGCCGGGTCCGGAGCCCGCAGGCGGCGCTCTACTTCCACTGCAACGGTCGCCAGTACGTGGCGATGCAGAAGGACGAGGCGGGCGCGCTCTCGAGCACCTTCGCGGCCGGCCCGACCTGCGCGGGCTTCAACGTGCAGTTCGAGATCTACTGCGGCTTCCACATCAACACGACGCTCACCGCGCTCGTCTTCGGCTCCGACGAATGAGCGAGCTCGCCGAGGAGAACGAGCGGCTCCAGAAGGAGCTCGCCCGACAGAAGCGTCTCGCGACCCGCGCGCTCGCCAGCTATCAGCAGCGCGCCCTGCAGATGGAGCTCATCCGTCAGCAGAACGAGGACCTCGACCGCCTCGCCGCCGACCTGGCCCGCGCCAAGCGGGTGGCGGAGGAGCGCGCGCGCGAGGTCGAGGAGGCGGCCCGGCTGAAGAGCGAGTTCCTCGCCAACTTCAGCCACGAGATCCGCACGCCCCTCAACGGGATCATCGGCTACTGCGATCTGCTCGGGCAGGAGGAGGGCGAGCGGCTCACCGCGCACGGGCGGCGAGACCTCACGACCATCCGCCGGAACGCCAAGACGCTGCTCGCGCTGATCAACGACATCCTGGACCTCTCGAAGATCGAGAGCGGCCAGATCGACGTGGTCACCGAGGACGTGAAGCTCCCCGACGTCTTCGAGGAGTGCGCGGCAACGGTGCGCGAGCGGCTGAAGAACAAGGACGTGGAGCTCCGCGTGGTCGTCGAGGACGGCGCCGACGTCGCGCGCACCGACGGGCTCAAGCTCCGCCAGATCCTGCTCAACCTGCTCACGAACGCGGTGAAGTTCACCGAGCTGGGCGAGATCCACGCGCGCGCCCGCCGGGCCGGCGACGACCTCGAGATCGTGGTGGAGGACACCGGCGTGGGCATCCCGCCCGAGCAGCTCGAGAGCATCTTCGAGAAGTTCCGGCAGGTGGACGGCTCCTTCACGCGCACCGCCGGGGGCACCGGGCTCGGCCTCGCGATCGTGCGCGAGCTGACGCGGCTGCTCGGGGGGCGCGTGGAGGTCGAGAGCCTGCTCGGGCGGGGCACGACCTTCCGCGTCAGCCTGCCCGGCGTGCTCCGGGAGACCGAGCGGCCGGCGCGGCGCGAGGAGACGGGCTCGGAGCCGACCCTGCGCGGCAGCGGAGAGACCCACGTGCTGCTCGTCGACGACGACCCGCTGATCCAGGCGCTCGTGCGCTCGCGGCTCGGCGCCGACGGCATGAAGGTCACCACCGCGATCGACGGCGCGGAGGGGCTGCGCCTGATGCGCACCGCGTCTCCCGACGTCGTCATCCTCGACATCCGCATGCCGAAGCTCGACGGCTGGTCGGTGCTCTCGGCGATGAAGAGCGACGCGGAGCTCGCGCGCATCCCGGTGATCATCCTCTCGGTGGAGGAGGAGCGCGGGCGCGGGTTCTCGCTCGGCGCCTTCGAGTACCTCGTGAAGCCGGTGGAGCCGGACCGCCTGGTCAGCGTGATCTCGAGCGCGATCTCGCCGACCCAGGGCGAGGTGCTGGTGGTCGACGACGACGCCGACACCCGCGAGCTCGTGCAGCGCCGGCTGCGCGCGGAGGGCTTCGACGTCTCGCACGCCGCGACCGGCGAGGACGCGCTGCTCCGGATGCGGGTCTCGCCTCCGTCGCTGATGGTGCTCGACCTGGTGATGCCGGGCGTCGACGGCTTCGAGGTCCTCTCACGGATCCGCGCCGCCGGACACGAGTTCCCGGTGGTGGTGCTGACGGGCAAGGAGCTCGACGACACCGACCGGGTGCGGCTGCGCGAGGGGCTCGCGCGGGTCATCCAGAAACACGGCCGCTCGATCGAGGAGGTGGTGGACGAGGCGAAGCGCTTCGTGACCCGCCGCCGGGAGCTCCACGCGGCCCGGGTGCCGCGGGTGCTCTACGTCGAGGACGTGGCGCAGAACCGCGACATCGTGCGGCGCTACCTGCGCGGCGTCGTGGAGCTCCTCGAGGCCGAGGACGGTGAAGAAGGCGTCGACGTCGCCCGCCGGGAGCAGCCGGATCTGATCCTGATGGATCTGAGCCTGCCGCGAATGGACGGCTGGACCGCGACCCGGACGCTGCGGGGCGACGCAGCGACCGGGGCGATCCCGGTGGTGGCGTTGACCGCGCATGCGTCCGCGGAGGACCGCGAGCGTGCGCTGGGGGCGGGGTGTTCCGACTACCTGACGAAGCCCGTGGAGCGAGGTCAGCTCGTCCGGGCCATCCGGAAGAACCTCAACCGAACGTAGGCAAACTTCGATGGAAAACTCTCTTCGCCTGCTCGTGGTCGATGACGACGAGGAGCATCTGGAGCTCGTGCGCCGGCTCCTGTCCGCGTACCAGTTCGAGGTGCGCACGACCTCCTCGCCGATCGGGGTGTCCAACCTCGTCCGCGAGTTCCTCCCCAACGTCATCCTGATCGACGTCAACCAGCCCGCCCTCAGCGGCGACCGCATCCTCACCCTGGTCCGCCGCAACGCGAAGTCGGCGGCCAAGCTGGTGCTCTTCTCCTCGGCGGACCCGGAGCGCCTGCGTCAGCTCGCGCGATCGGTGGAGGCCGACGGCTGGATCCCCAAAGGGCTGGCGCCGCGTGAGCTCGCCGACCAGCTCCGGAGGGTCTGCGCCACCTGAGCTCGACCGGAGGTACCCATGGCTCGAAGCGTCACCGATCCCCTCTCGATCGCGTGCGCCGACGCGCTCCTGCGCGTGTGGCCACGCCTCTACGACGAAGACCCGCCCGACCTCGCGCTCGCCTGGATCGAGCGCGCGGTGGCCTCGCCGCCCGAGGGCTGGCGCTCGCTCGTCTCCGACGACCACACCCCGGTCGAGCTCTCGATCGCCTCCGGCCCGGAGGGGGAGAGCCTGCGCCTGCTCGTCGAGGCCCAGGCCGACGAGGCGACCACCCCGGCGCAGATGGCGGCCGCGCTCTCGCTCCAGCGCTGGGCCTGCGAGCGGCTCGGCGCGCGCGGGGAGCGGCTCGACGCGATCGCGCCGTGGCTGCTCCCGGACGGACACGCCGGCCGCTTCGGGCTGTGGCACGCGGCGGTCTTCCGTCCGGGCGGCGCGATCGACCTCAAGGCCTACTTCGATCCGGCGGCCCGGGGAGCGTCCCGCGCGGCCGAGACGGTGGAGCGCTCCCTCGAGGCGCTCGGCCTCCAGCGCGCCTGGCCCGCGGTGGCGGCGCTGGCGGAGCGAGGGCCGGCCCTCGATCGGCTGGGGTTCTTCTCCCTCGACCTGGTGGAGCCGGAGCGGGCCCGCACCAAGGTCTACGTCTCGAAGCACCGGGCCAGCGTCGCCGAGCTCCGCGCGGCGGCGAGGCTCGCGCGTCACGGCGACGAGGACGCGCTGGTCGCCCACCTCGAGGCCACCGTCGGCGCCCGCGAGGGCTTCCTGCCGGCGTCGCTCCCGGTGGTCACCTGCCTCGACTTCGCGGGCGACGATCCCACCCCGCAGCACCTCACCGTGCACGTGCCCGTCCGCGCCTACGCCCCGGACGACGCGGCGGCGATGGATCGCGCGCGCGCGGCGCTCCGGGCGGCCGGCCTCGCGCCTCGCCGGACCGACGAGGGCGTCGCCGCCTTCGCCCGCCGCGAGCTCGACGCCGGCTCCGGCATGATCCCTTACGTCTCCCATCGCAGCGAGGCCGGCGGCGGGCGGGTGACCGTCTACCTGTCCCTCGAGGCCCGCGAGGTCGCCGCGCCCCACGCCGGCGCGCGGGCGGTCGAGCGCCGCCCCGCGCCGAGCGCCTCGGTGGAGGCGACGCTCGAAGCCCTCGCCGCGGCGCCGATCGCGCATCACCCGTTCCTCCAGCGCCTCGCCCGCGAGCCCCTCGCGCTGGAGCGGCTCGCGCTCGTGCTGCTGAACTTCCAGCTGGCGATCACCCGCGACTTCGCGCGTCGGCTCGCGCAGACGGTGGCGCGGGTGGACGACGAGGCGGTGCGGTCGATCCTCGCCAAGCAGCTCGACGACGAGCTCGGCCACGGCGACCCGGACGCGGCGCACCGGCTGCTCTTCGATCGCTTCGTCGAGGGCCTGCGCGACCACGTGCCGGATCCGTTGCCCGAGGGCCACCTCGCGCCGGGGCGGCGGCTCGCGGAGACGCTGGAGCAACTCTACGTGCGCGAGCCGGACGGCTGGGTCGGGGTCGGCGCGACCCTGGTGATGGAGGTCTTCGGCCAGCAGGTCGACGCGTTCCTCGGCGAGCAGTTCCGCCGCCAGAGCGCGCTGCCCGCGTCGGTGCTGGAGTGGCTCACGCTGCACGAGGAGCTCGAGCACGACCACGTCGACGAGGTCTTCACGCTTGCCCGCCGGATCCCGGAGGGCGCGCCGCGGGATCGGGCGCGCGAGGGGGTCGAGGCGCTCGCGACCGCGGGCTGGGCGTTCTTCGACGACATGTACCGCGCGGTCTGGCCGTCGTGATCGACCTGACCTCGCTCCGCGCCCGCTTCCCGCTGCTCGAGGAGCGGCTCTACTGCGCGACGCCGGGGCTCGGGCCGGTCCTCCGGGAGACCTACGAGGACCTGGAGGCCTATCGGCGCACCTTCGCTCGGCGCAGCCGCGCCCTCGAGGAGTGGGTGGAGCGCTACGAGGCGCTGCACGGTCTGGTCGAGCGGCTCCTCGAGGCGCCCCCCGGCTCGGTCTTCCTCACCGACACGGCGACCTCGGCCCAGGCCGCCCTCGCCGCCGCGGTGACGCCCCGCGGCGCGCGCACGCGGATCGTCACCGGCGCGGCCGACTTCAGCTCGAGCCGCTACCTCTGGAGCGCGCAGGAGAGGCGCGGCTTCGACGTGATCGCGCTCGACGCGCACGGCGACGCCGCCCCGCTGCTCGAGGCCATCGACGAGCGCGTCGCGATCGTCGCGCTCTCCCTCGTGTCCCCGCGCACCGGCGCCCTGCTGCCCGCCGAGGCGATCGCGGCCCGGTGCCGGGAGGCGGGCGCCACCCTCGTGCTCGACGCCTACCAGGCGGTGGGCGTGGTCCCGGTCGACGTCGGCGCGCTCGGGGCGGACGTCGTCGTCGGCGGCATCCACAAGTGGCTGCACGGCGGCGGCACGGGGCTCGCGTTCGGCTACGTGGCCCCGGCGCTCTCGGCGCGGCTCGAGCCCGTCTACCCCGGTTGGCTCGGGCACGCCTCGTTGCATGCCTTCGCCGACCGCTTCGAGCCGCGGGCGGGCGCGCGCCGGCTCGCGCAGGGCACGCCGGCGATGGAGCCCGTCTACACCGCGCGGGCCGGGCTGGAGCTCGCGCTCGAGGTCGGGGTCGCCGCGCTCCGCGCGCGCAGCCTCGCGCTCACCGCGCGCCTCCACGAGGGGCTGAGCGCGCGCGGCATCGCGGTGCGCACGCCGGCGGCGCCCGAGCGCCGAGGCGGCATGGTCTGCGTCGACCTCGCCGACGGGGGCGAGGCGGTCGTGGCGGCCCTCGCCGCGGAGGGGATCGACGTGGACACCCGGGCCGGGGCCGGGGTGCGGGTCGGGCCGCACCCGACGCAGACGGAGGACGACATGGACCGGGTGGTCGACGCCCTCGCGCGGGCGGTGTCTTCGTGACCGACCCCCTCGACGCGTTCGACGCGAGCCTCGCGCCGCTCGCCAGCGCGTATCTGCCGGGGGCGCTCGTCGCCGCGGCGGTCGAGCTGGGGCTCTTCGAGCGGCTCACCGCGCCCGCCGCGCCCGAGGAGGTCGCCGCGTCGGTCGGCGCCTCGGTCGAGGGCACCGCGCGCATGCTGCGGGCGCTGGCCGCGCTCGGGGTGGTTCGCCACGCGGGCGAGGGGCGGTTCGACTGCCCGCACCACGAGGCGCTCCGCGCCGATCGCCCGGAGAGCGTGGGCGCGCTCTTCCTCCACCATCACCGCCACGTGGCCCCGCTCTTCGCCCGGCTCGCCGACAGCGTCCGGACCGGCGCGCCCCAGCACGGGGCCTGGCGCTTCGCGTCCGCCCCGCCCGCGCCCACCGCCTACGAGGAGCTGACCCGGCACCCGGAGGAGGTGGCGCTGTTCCTGCGAGCGATGGATCGCGACGGGCGCGGGGTGGGCGAGCGGATCGCCTCGGCGGTCGATCTCCGCGGCTGCGACCGGCTGCTCGATCTCGGCGGGGGAGGGGGCGCGGTCGCGCGCGGCCTGCTCCGCGCGGTCCCGGGGCTGGTCGTGGAGAGCGTGGACCTCGGGCCGGCCTGCGCCTACGCGAGGGCCCGGAGCGAGGCGCAGGGGCTCGCCGGCCGGCATCGCCTCTTCGAGCGCGACCTGAGGCGGCCGCTCGATCTCGAGCCCGCGCCCTGCGTGCTGCTCTCGGCCGTGCTCGCCGACTTCCCGGCCCCGGAGCGCGCGCTCGTCATGCGCCACGCGGCGGACTGCGTGGCCGAGGGCGGCACCCTGCTGATCAGCGAGCGGCTCCTGCACGACGATCGCTCGGGGCCGGTCGGCGCGGCGATGCTCTCGCTCCTGACCTTCGCGGCGTTCGGCGGCGATCAGCTGAGCGCCGACGACGCCTGCGCGCTCCTCGCCCAGGTGGGCTTCGGGGTGGTCGCCCTCTGCTCCGCGCAGGACGGAGAGCGCGATCTCGTGGTCGCCGAGCGGGTCAGGCCCGCTCGATGACCAGCGCGGTGGCGACCCCGGCCCCGCCGCAGATCGAGACGACCGCGCGTCGCTCGCCCCGGGCCTCGAGGGCGTCGAGCGCGGTCGCGACCAGCACCCCGCCGGTCGCGCCGAGGGGGTGCCCCATCGCGATGGCTCCGCCGAGCACGTTGAGGCGCGCGTGGTCCACCTCGAGCGCGCGCGAGAAGTGCTCCGGCACCACCGCGAACGACTCGTTGACCTCGTAGACGTCGACGTCGCCGGCCTCGAGGCCCGCCCGCGCCAGCGCCTTCCGGGTGGCCTCCACGTTGCCGTGCAGCATCAGCGTCGGCTCCACCGCGGCGTGCGCCCACGCGCGGACGAGGCCCCGGGGCGCGCGGCCGAGCCTCTCGAGCGCCGCGTCGTCGGCCACGAGGAGCGCCGACGCGCCGTCGGCCAGCCCCGGCGCGCTGCGCGCGTGATGCACCGGCGCGACCTCCACCCCGGGGTAGCGCGCCGCGATCCGGCGGCGGGCGTCGGCGTCGAGCAGGTCCCCGAAGGCGCCGGGCCGGGCGCTCACCTCGTCGAGCGTCAGGCCGTCGCGGATGAGCGCGTCGTGCGCGAGCCCCGCCGCCGGGACCAGGCTCCGCGCGAACGCGCCGCCGTCGCGCGCGGCGGCCGCCCGGGCGTGGGACCGCACGGCGAGGGCGTCGAGGGCCGCGCGCTCGATGCCCGCCTCGGCGGCCAGCAGGTCGGCCGCGACCGCCATGTGCACGAAGCCGGTCGCCTCGGCCACCTCGGGGTCGAAGCACCAGGGACCCCGGTCGGCGAACATCGGCACCCGGCTCAGCGACTCCACGCCGCCGGCGACGATCAGGGACTCCATCGGGGACGAGACGCGCGCCGCCGCGGTGGCGATGGCGTCGAGGCCGCTCGCGCAGAAGCGGCTCACCGTGGCCCCGCCGCCCTCGAGGCCGGCGAGCAGCGCGGCCATCCGGGCGACGTCCGTGCCCTGCTCTCCGGTCGGCATCGCGCAGCCGACGATCACGTCGTCCACCGCCCCGTGCCCGGTCCGCTCGCGCAGCGCGCGCAGCAGATCGGCGAGCAGCCGCGTCGGCGGCACCCCGGACAGCTCCCCGCCCTCGCGGCCGCGCCCCCGGGGCGTGCGCACCGCGTCGACGATCCAGGCGGTCACAGCCCGACGACGAAGCTGACGGTGGTGGTGGCGCTGCCCCCGAGGTTGAGGGTCTGCGCGCGCCGCGCGCCCTCGACCTGGATCTCGCCCGCCTCGCCCCGCACCTGGCGCGCGCCGTCGAGCAGCATGCGGACGCCGGTCGCGCCGACCGGGTGGCCGAGGCCGATCAGCCCTCCGCTCGGGTTCATCGGCAGCGCCCCGCCGCGCTCGAAGAGCCCGGCCTCGAGGGGTCGGAACGCCTCGCCCGGCTCGGCGAGCCCGAGGTGATCGACGATCGCGTAGCCGGTGATCGAGAAGCAGTCGTGCACCTCGAGGAGGTCGGCGTCCCGCGCGCCCTGCATGCCGGCGCGGCGCCAGGCGTCCTCGAGGGTCTGGCGGAGGTGGGGGAAGACCCAGCGGCCGCCGCGGCTCGCCCGGAGCTTGTCCTCGAGCGCCATCGGCGCGGTGCGGTGGCCCCAGCCGAGGATGCGCGGGACGGCGTCGAGGGAGACGCCCCGGCGCTCGGCCCACGCCCTCGCGCCCCGCTCGCTCGCGAGCACGACCGCGGCCGCCCCGTCGGTGATGCGCCCGCAGTCCTGGCGGCGGAGCCGGCCCTCGACCACCGCGTTGGCCTCGTCGTCTTCGGCGTACATCGCGTCGCTCAGCCGCCAGCCGCGGGTCTGGGCGACCGGGTTGCGCTGCGCGTTCTCGAGGTCGATGCGCGAGACGAGCGCGAGGTGGTCGCGGTCGAGGCCGTAGCGGGCGTCGTACTCGTCGGCGACGCGGCTGAAGAGCGACGGCCAGACGTACTTCGCGTCCTCGGCCTCGCGGCCCGTCCAGGCGGCGCAGCCCAGGTAGTCGGCCGCGACGTCGCCGGCCACGTTGCGCATCTGCTCCACGCCGACCACGAGGACGAGGTCGTAGCGGCCGGCCTCGATCTCGGCGGTCGCGGCGAGGGTGGCGACGCTGCCCGAGGCGCACGCGGCCTCGTGACGCGCCGTGGGGAGGCCCGCGAGGTCGTCGTGCAGGCTGGCGAGCACGCCCCCGAGCTGGCCCTGACGGCAGAAGAGCTCGGCGGTGAAGTTGCCGACGTGCGCCGCGTCGAGCTCGCCCGGCGCCACGCCGGTGGCCTCCAGGGCGCCCTGCACCGCGTCGCGCATGATCGCGTCGACGCCGAGCCCCTCGCGGCTGTAGTTGCGGCCGAAGTCGGTCTGGGATCCGCCGAGCACGAAGACGGTCACAGCGAGCCTCCCTCGACCCAGGTGGCGTGGAAGCCGAGGGGCACGCGCTGCGGGATGGCCGCCTTGGCGCGCGGGCCCTCGTCGAGCGCGCGCGCGTCGTAGATCCACAGCTCGGAGGCGTCCCGGGCGGTGTCGTGCACGAAGGTCAGGAGGTAGCCGTCGTCCTCCGCCGCGGATCCCTCGCGCGGGGCGAAGGGCGCCTCGCTCCCGTAGACCCCGGGGCCGAAGGCGTGACGCGCCACCTCGCCCTCCGGGCCGTACTTCACGATGCCGTCGAAGAAGAGCGTGCGCGCCTCGGGGATGGTCATGTGGTAGCTGTAACGCGACTTGCGGCCGGCCACCCGGGCGTCGATCGACGGGAACTCGGCGCTGCGGTCGTCGAGCGCCTCTTCGGTGCACGCGCCGGTCTCGAGGTCGAAGCGCCAGCGGTGCAGCCGCGCGGTCAGGCGCAGGTTCGCGAGCGCCCGGGCGAGGGGGCCGTCGTCGGGGCGCGGCGCGGGGATCGGGTCGTCACAGCGGCAGCCGACCATGACGATGGCGCCGTCCTCCTCCCAGGCGTTGACGGAGTGGTAGATGTAGCAGGGCTCCGCCTCGAACCAGCGGACCTCGCCGCCGCGCCTCGGCACGACGCCGAAGCGGGCCGGCACGTCGCGGTGGTAGTCGACCATCCACTTGCGATGCTTCAGCGCCTCCGGGCGGAACCACACCGGGAGATCCATCAGGATCGCGTAGCGCTCGGTGAAGGCCATGTCGTGCGGGAGCCGCGGCCCGGGCAGCTCGATCTCGGTCTGGTGCACGAGCCGGCCGCCCGCGTCGACCACGCCGTAGCGCATGAACGGAGGCACCGGCCCGTAGTCGAACCAGAGCAGCTCGCCGCTCGCGGGATCGACCTTGGCGTGCGCCGACAGCCGGGCCGGGCGGTCCCGGCCGAAGGTGTGCGCGCCGCGGCTCTCGAGAGTCGAGGGATCCACCCGGTGCGCGCCGCCGCAGATGTACCAGAGCGTCAGCAGCTCGCCGCCGTGGAAGAGCACGTCGGTGTTGCCGGTGTCGCGGTAGGGCTGCCCCTTCGGGTTCTCCCGCGTGCTCTCCATGAGCCCGCGCCAGAGCGGCCGGCCCGCCTCGTCCTCCATCCGGGTGGCCGCCGTGCGGACGTAGCGGTTGCGGTAGCGCAGCGCGCCGTCCTCGACGTGCACCGCGTGCAGCATGCCGTCCCCGTCGAACCAGTGATGCGCGCCGAGCGGCGCCCGCTTCGGGTTGGGGCCGTTGCGCACGTAGGCGCCGAAGAGATCGCGCGGGACCTCGCCCTCGATGACGTCGAGCGCGACGTCGATCTCGGTCGACACCGGCGCGTAGGGACCGCTCAGGTACGGATTGTCCACCCCTCCGGGCTAACAGATCGCGGCGCGCCGCGGAAGGTCAGCGCCGGTAGGTGAGGCGGTAGCGGATGTCCGCGGGGAGCTGGGGCGCGCCGATGCGGGCGGCCATGGTGAGGCGGCGGCCGTCGGCCGAGACGCTGAAGACGTTGGTCCGGCGACCCTCGCCGGCGTCCTGGCGCGCGATCAGGCGGCCGCGGTCGAAGCGGAGCGACATGCGGATGTCGTTGCCGTCCGGGCCACGGAGGGCGACCGCGGGCGCGCCGAGGCGGAGGCGCTGCGGGCCCCAGGCGTCGTAGCCGAGCCGCACGTGCTGCTCGTCTTCGACCCGGATCACCACGCGCTCCTCGGGGTTCAGCCGGCCGTGGATCTCACCGCGGGCGATCTCGCGGATGAAGAGGTTCATCTGATCGACGACGCGATCGATGGCGTCGTCCATCCGGTCGACCTGCCGCCGGCCGTCGAGCCGCCAGGTGCCCGAGAAGTCCTCGAGCGCGGTCGTCTGCGAGCGCGCCGGGCTGATGACGACCGCGCCGAGGAGCGCCGCCGCCGCGAGCCAACCGATCGTCCAGGTCCCCCACCGCATGCCGAGTCGCCGTGCAGGATAGGGGCCAATCGCGGCTCCGGGAAGGGTGGGGCCGTCGATTGTGCCAGGCGCGACAAAGCCGCCCCGGTCCGTGCGCGCTGGCACGGTCCAGCCCGTCTGCGGAACATCACGTGGCGCGCCGCGCGCCCGGGCTAGGCTCCCGCCCATGATCACGCTGAAGAGCTATCTGCGAGGCGAGTGGGTCGAAGGCCAGGGCGACATGGCGACGCTCGTCGACCCGACCACCGGCGAGGCGATCGCCAAGACCGGCACCGGCGGCGTCGACTTCGGGGAGGTCGTGCGCCACGCCCGCGAGGTGGGCGGCCCGGCCCTGCGCGGCATGACCTTCGCCGAGCGCGGCAAGGTGCTGAAGGCGCTCAGCAAGGCCATTCACGCCGCCCGCGAGGAGCTCATCGAGGACTCGATCCGGAGCGGCGGCACCACCCGCGGCGACGCCAAGTTCGACATCGACGGCGCCAGCGGCACGCTCGCGTACTACGCGGGCCTCGGGAAGAAGCTCGGCGACGCCAAGGTGCTCGGCGAGGAGAGCGAGCAGCTCACCCAGAGCGCGCGCTTCTTCGGCAAGCACGTCTGGGTGCCGCTCCGCGGCGTGGCGGTCCACGTCAACGCGTTCAACTTCCCCGCCTGGGGCCTCGCGGAGAAGCTCGCGGTCGCGCTCCTGGCCGGCGTCCCGGTGATCACCAAGCCCGCCACCTCGACCTCGCTGCTCGCCTTCCGGGTGATGGAGAAGATGGTCGAGACCGGCGAGATCCCGCGCGGCGCGGTGCAGCTCGTCTGCGGCTCGACCGGCGACCTGCTGAGCCACCTCGGCGAGCAGGACGCGCTCGCCTTCACCGGCTCCGCCGACACCGGCCTGAAGCTCCGCGGCCTCGAGAACGTGCTGTCGCGCTCGACCCGGGTGAACGTCGAGGCGGACAGCCTGAACGCCGCCGTCCTCACCGAGGAGGTCGACGACGACACCTACCAGATGTTCCTCCGGGACGTGGTCACCGAGATGACCCAGAAGGCGGGCCAGAAGTGCACCGCCACCCGGCGCGTGTTCGTGCACGCCAGCCACATCGACCGGGTGATCGCGGACCTCTCGGAGCGCCTCGACCAGATCCCGATCGGGAACCCGGCGAGCAAGGACGTCCGCATGGGGCCGCTCGCGACCCAGCAGCAGCACCAGGACTTCCAGGCCGGCATCGAGAAGCTGAAGGCCGCGGGCGCGAAGGTCGTCTACGGCGGCGGCGCGCCCGAGGTCGTCGACGCCGACGCGTCCAAGGGCTTCTTCGTCGCGCCCACCCTGCTCCGCGCCGACGCCCCCGGAGAGGCGGCGGCGGTGCACGAGCACGAGGTCTTCGGGCCCTGCTCGACGCTGATGCCCTGGACCGACGTCGACGAGGTGGTCGAGCTCGTCTCGCGCGGCGGCGGCGGCCTGGTGGCCAGCGTCTACGGCGACGACCGGAAGCTCGCCTCGGAGCTGGTCCTCGCGCTCGCGCCCTACAGCGGCCGCATCCTGCTCGGCACCAAGAAGGTCGCGGACCAGGCGATCAGCCCCGGGCTCGTGCTCCCGAGCTGCGTCCACGGCGGCCCCGGGCGCGCGGGCGGCGGCGAGGAGCTGGGCGGCGAGCGCGGCCTGCGCTTCTACATGCAGCGCTGCGCCATCCAGGGCGACCGCGCCCTCCTCGACAAGCTGGTGTGAGCGTCAGGCCTCCGCCGGCGCCACGCTCGGAGCGGGGAGGCTGAAGCGGACCACGGTGCCCCGGCCGGCGGCGGTGTCGATGCTGACGTCGCCGCCGAGCTGCTCCGTCGCCGCGAGCACCGCGCCCATGCCGACGCCGCGCCCCGACAGCTCGCTGACGGCGGCGCGGGTGGTGACCCCGTCGGCGAAGAGCGCCGAGCGCAGCTCGTCCTGCGAGTTGGCCGGGTGTCCGCTCAGCGCGGCCACGCGCCGGACCTCGTCCCAGTCGATGCCGCGGCCGTCGTCGGCGATCTCCACCACGACCCGATCCGCCTCGGCGCGGGTGGCGAGGCGGAGGTGGCCCTCGGCGGGCTTGCCGAGCTCCTGCCGATCGTTCGCCGGCTCGATCCCGTGGTCGACCGCGTTGCGCACGACGTGCACGAACGCGCTCCAGAACGACTGGTAGCCCTCCGCCGGGAGCCGGAGATCGTTGGGCTCGAGCTCGACCTCGACCTCCTTGCCGAGCCGCTCGGCGATCCCGCGGGCCTGATCGGCGATCCGCGTGAGCCGGTGCCGGGTGGGCTCGAGCTTCCACTCCGAGGCGATCTTCGCGAGCTCGTCGTGGGAGGTGCCGCGGGCCACCGCGGCGAGGAAGGCGCGGTACTCCTCGTCGTCCAGCTCGATGCGCGGCTTCTGCTCGCCGAGCAGCGCGCCGAGGCGCTCGCCGATCTCGTCCCAGCGCGCCTTCAGCTCGGCCTTCTCGGCGTCACCGGGGGGCGCGCTCTCCTCGGCCATGCGGGTCTCCATCGCGTGGCAGAGATCGGCGATGGACTGGAGCCCGTAGATGCCCGCGTTGCCCTTGAGGGTGTGCAGCCAGCGCTTCAGGACCGCGGGCTCGGCGTCACCGGCCGTGATGTGCGCCACCAGCTCGCGCGCCTCCAGGTAGAACTCGAGCACGCCGTTCTTGTCGGTGACGATCCTCTTGAAGAGGGCGAAGAGCTCGCGCTCCGTCCGCTCGGCGCGCTCGCGAGCCCGGCGGGCGGTCGCGTCGGTGATCACCACCAGCACCCGCTCGAAGTCCTCGCCGCCGATCGGTCGATAGTCGAGCTCGAGCTCGCGGCCGTCGGTCTTCAGCGCGCGGGGGAGCTGATGCAGGGTCAGCTCGAGCGGCATGAAGCCGGCGAGGACCTCCTCCCAGCCGAGCTCGAACCAGGTCGCGGCCTCCGGGCTGGCCTGGCGGAGGAGCGCGGCGAAGGGGGCCCCGCCCTCGACGTCGTCGAACCAGGTCTCGACCACCCTCGAGTGCTCGGCCGAGAGCACGGCGTCGCGGTCCATGGTGAGGAAGCCCTGCTCCACGTTGTCGAGCACGAGCTTCATCTGCGCGTTGCGCGCGTCGAGCGCGGCGGTGCGCGCGGCGACGATCTTCTCGAGCCCGATGACGTTGTCGAAGAAGCTCCGCGCCACGTAGATGGCGGCGGTGCTCTCGAGCACCACGAAGAGCGCGTGCACGCCGACCACCCAGAACGGCGCGTCGTAGTTGAAGACGCTGCTCGGCAGCACGACCCAGAGGCTCGCGTGGTGCGCGGCCACCGTCACCGCGGCGGCGAGGATGGACATCGGGTTGCCGTAGAGGGCGAGGAGCGCGAGGAGCACGAAGAAGTAGAAGTGCATCTCGATCTGCACCGGGCCCTGCCCGAAGTGCACGAGGAGGCCGCCCATCAGCATCGCGGTGACGCCGAAGACGACGGCGTGGGCGCGAGGGTGGCTGAGCGTGCGCGCGGCGATCACCGGGCCGGCGAGCACCAGCGCCGAGAGCGCGACCGCGCTGAGCGGGCCGGTGTCGTTGAAGTAGGCGATGGCGACGAAGACCGGCGGGTGGGCGAGGAAGAACCACAGCCCGATCCGGTTCACCTTGCGCAGATAGGCGCGCTCGAACTCCGTGACCTCGGCCGGGAGGGCCAGGTAGCGCCAGAGCGCGCCGAGACCGCGCTCGCTCTTCTCTCCGTCGTCCATGAGACGCCGCAACGGCCGCGACCCTCCACGGCTTGAGGCGGCCGCTCTCAATTCCATCGATCCGGAACCGTTGAGGCCTCGGGTGGCGCTTCGCTGGCAAATCCTCGTCTTCGCCGCGGCGGCGTCGTTCGTCACCGCCTTCGTGTCGGGGCGGCCGGCGGACGACCGGAGTGAGGAGCTGGCGGCGGCGACCCGGACCTACGTGCCGCTGTCTCCGCCGCGGCCGCTCGGGGCCTTCTCGCTCCGCGATCATCGCGGCGAGCCGTTCGACGAGGGCCGCCTCCGCGGGCGCTTCAGCCTCGTCTTCCTCGGCTACACGCGCTGCCCCGACGTCTGCCCGACGACCCTCGGCGTGCTGGCGCCGGCGCTCGACCGGATCGGCGACGCGCAGGTCGTGTTCGTGAGCGTCGACCCGGAGCACGACGACGTGGACCGGGTGCGAGCGTACGTGAGCGCCTTCCACCCGCGGCTGATCGGCGTCACCGGCTCGCGGGAGGCGCTCACCGCGTTCACCGCCGCCCTCGGCGGGCGCATGGCCGAGGGGGAGGGCGCGCGGCTCGATCACCCGACCAGCGTGTTCGTGGTCGACGACGAGGCGCGGGTCGTCGCGACCCTGCTGCGGCCGAGCAGCCCGAGCCGGATCGTGCGGGAGCTGGAGCGGGCGAGGGCGCAGACGCGAGCGCAGACGCGAGCGGAGGCGCGGTGAGCCCGGTCGCGAAGGAGCGGCTCGGCAAGGCCGCGCTGACGCTCTGGCTGCCGGTCACGCTCGCGATCGTGGCCTCGCTGATGGTCAGCCACGTGGTGGCGATGCCGTCGCCGAGCGACGGCGCGCGTCTGCGCGACGGAGTGTCCGCGCTGCGACGCGGCGACGGCCCCTTCCGGCTGCACGTCCTCTACGAGCGCTGCTCGTGCACGCGGTCGCTCTGGGCGCACCTCATGGAGCGGGGGGCGCAGGCCGGCGTCGACGAGCTGATCCTCTACGTGGGCGCCGACCCGGAGCGCGCGGCCGAGGCGCGGCGTCGAGGCTATCGCTTCGCCCGACGCACCCCCGAGGCGCTCTCCGAGACCCTCGGCCTCGACGCGGCGCCGCTCTTCGTGGTCGCCGAGGACGAGATCGCCTACGTCGGCGGCTACTACGCGCTCCCGGCCGCGGTGGACCCGCGAGACGAGGCGATCGTGCGCGCGCTGGCCGGCGGAGAGCCCGTGGCGCCGCTGCCCATCTACGGCTGCGCCGTCTCCCCCGCGCTCCAGGACCAGGTCGACCCGCTCGGCCTCGTCTACTGAAGCCTCAGGCCGTCGCCGAGCGACTCCACCTCCGCGCCGCCCGGGCCCCGGTAGGCGTAGAGCACGTAGAGCACGCCGTGCGCCTCGCAGTGGACGAGCAGGCTGCCGCCGAGACCCATCGGCGTCTCCTGGCGCGCCGCGGTCGCGGGCGCGCAGTCGCCGAGGCGAGCGGGCTCCGGGGACGGCGGCCCGAGGCGCGCCATCGGGAACGCGGCGACCACCAGGCTCCGGGCCTGCTCCGCCGCCGAGCCCCCGTCGCGGGGAGACGCGAGGAGGGCCGCGGTGCCGCCCTCCTGGTCGAGCGAGAGCCAGATCCCCGCCTCGTGGCCGTCGATGTCGAAGGGGCCGTCGAGCGGTCGGGACGAGGTGAACGTGAAGCCGAGGCGCGGGTCGCGGTAGGCCCCGTCCTCTCCGAAGCCGCTCGCCGGCGGCGCGGTGTCGATGCGCAGCCCCTGCAGGGCCGCGCGCACCGCCGCGTCGTGGGCCGCGACGTCGCTCGCGCTGCCGCGGAGGGTGAGCTCCCACTCGCCCTCGTGGTCGCTCCACCGGGCGGTCACGTGCACGAGCCCGCTCTGGGGATCGCTGACGCGTTCCAGCCGTCCCGCCCCGAACGGCTCCCCCCGCTCCGCGTCGGTCCGGGCTTCGCGCCAGCGCAGGCGGCCCACGAGGCCCCGCGAAGGCGCCTCGAGGCGCGCGAGCTCTCGAACCGCGTAGCCGTCCCCGTCGATCCAGTCGAGCCGGCCCACGTGGGCGCGCCACGTCGCGTCGGGGCGGCTCCACGAGACGCGCTCGCCCTCGAACCAGACCGTCTCCCCCCGCACCCAGTGCGCCGGTCCGACGCGCTCCCAGGATTCGAACGTGGCCTCTCGCGGTGCCGCGGAGATGCGGGGCGCGAGCTCACGCAGCGCGGCGTCGGCGGCCTCCGCGGTGGGCGCGAAGACCTGGAGCGCGAGGGTGCGCCCGTCCATCTCGAGGAGCCCCATGCGTCCGCACCCCGGCCACGCGGTCTCGCTGCGCACCGCCTCGAACCTCACCCGGCTCCCGGCCACCTCCAGCGCCAGCGGCGCGTCTTCGGCCGGGTCGTGGTGAGGCCAATGAGGATCGTCGCGCACCTCGGCCTCGGCGCGGCCGGACGTCGGCAGCGCGGAGAGGTGCGCGATCACCTCGGGACGGCGGCGACGGATCTCGAGGAACGCGCCCTCCCAGGACGCGCTCGCGGTCGCCGAGGGGAGGAGCTCCCAGGAGGGGTCGCCCTCGAACGAGACGCCCCAGGCGCGGCTGTGGAAGGTGCCTTGCTCGAGTGACCAGCCCGCGCCGCGCGCGTCGACGGACGGGTACGACTCGTCGTCGGCGATCTCGCCCCCGAGCAGCGTGAACGACGAGTGCGCCCGCGGGAACCATGGCTCGCCGGTCGGCGCGTCGCCGTACCGCTGGGCGAGCAGGACGTACAGGTGGCCGCGGTCCACGAGGAAGGTGAGCTCGCGCCACCGGATGCCGTCGTCGTCGGTGACCTGCTGACGCGCCCGCAGCGCCTCGCGGCCGTCCAGCCGCGTGGGCTCGAGCGCGGACCGCCAGGACACGTTGACCTCCGCGATCTGTGGCAGCTGCAGCGCGGCCGCGTCGGCGAGGGGGAGGCCGTAGGTGGGCTCCACGAACACCGCCACCACGAGGTCGGCGTGGTCGGCTTCGTGCACGCCCTGGACGCGGTAGCCGGCGATCGCGCGCCGGTGCAGCGCCCCGATCCGCTCGCGATCGAACATCTCGGTGTCGTCGGTCGGCGGGGTCAAGCGGAAGCGGAAGGCCTCGTCTTCGATCGGCTGGGGGCGCTGCCCCTCCTGCACCGCGGCGACGAAGCTCCGGACGCTGACCGCGCCGAACGCCAGGCCGATGGTGACCAGCACCACGAGGCTGGCCACGATGGCGCCCAGCGAGCGCGCAAAGCGATCGCCGCGGAGCGAGACGAAGCCGAGGACCAGCGCGACGAAGGCGGCGCAGGCGGAGATCGCGAGGACCGCCATCGCCGCCCGGGGCGCGACCAGGAACGCGGTGACCGCGCCGCCCGCCGCGCAGACCGCGCAGAGCAGCGAGCTCGCGAAGGCGATCTGGCCGCGGCGCGCGCTCACGCCGGCCTCAGAACTCCGCGGGCTGCGCCGTGTCCTCGTGGTCCGGGTGCATGCCGCGCTTGAGGAGCGGGGAGAGGGCGAGCAGCACCACCGCCGCGCCGAGCGCGGTCACGCCGATGATGCCGAAGACGTCGCCGTAGGTCTGCGCGGTCTCGGCCGGCGCGGGGATGAACTGCAGCCCCTCGTCTCCGTGAGAGACCCCGGTGAACGTCGCGATCACGGCCGCGAGGTAGTTCGAGAACGCGGTGGCGAGGAACCACCCGCCCATGATGCTGCTCACCAGCCGGCCGGGCGAGAGCTTGGTGACCATCGACAGGCCGACCGGAGACGAGAAGAGCTCGCCCGTCGTCACGAAGAGCCACCCCACCAGGAGGAAGGCCATGGACGACATGCCGCGCGCGTCGGCGTTCTGCGCGCCCCAGTAGAAGACGAGGAAGCCGAGCCCGAGCTGCGCGATGCCGAGGCCGAACTTGACCGGGGTGCTCGGGTCTCGCCGCCGGGCGGCGAGGAACGCCCAGAGCGCGCTCAGCGGGAGGCCGAAGATGATGATGTAGACCGGGTTGGCGGCCTGGAACTCGCTGGCCGGGATCTCGGACTCGCCGAGCCCCATGCCGACGTTGCCCTCCACCACTCGCCACTCGAGCACGTCCGCGCCGTTCATCTCGGGGCCGGCGGCGGCGCGCAGGTAGGTCAGGCCGGTCATCGTGAGCACGTCGCTGTCGCGCACGCGCTGCTGCAGGCCCACGATGTCCTCCTCGCTCGCGCGCGACTCGGGATCCCGGGTCCGGTTCCGGTGCTCCTCGACGGTCCGGATCGCGTCGGCGATCAGCTCGCCCATCGCCGGATCTCCGTTGACCTTGCCGAGCTGCTCCTGGGAGAGGAGCGGCAGGTCGGCGAGGTCGCCGGTGGCGGCCGGCGAGACGCGGAACCGGATCGTCTCGCCGACCTGTCCGGTCTCGACCTGCGCCGTCTCGTCGACCCGGTCGATGTTGCGGTCGGTCCAGTTGTTGAGGCTGGTGCCCGCCTGCTCGAAGCAGGCCCAGAAGAACATGTTGAAGAAGAAGATCGTCAGCACGACGATCAAGCGGTGCCGCTCGATCTTCGTGCACTTCGTCACCATGTCGTAGATGACGTAGACGAAGAAGAGCACGCCGGTGATGTTGAGCACCCAGCCGGCGGCCGAGCCGTCCTGCACGATGAAGGTGAAGGCGACCACCGCCAGGCCGGTGCCCAGGTAGACGGCCATCTCCGCGGGCAGGAAGCCCAGCAGCTTCTTCTTCAGGGCCGCGGGATCCGGGGGCGCGCCCGCGTCGTCGGGCAGGGGGCCCTTGCTCAGCGCGCGGATGGCGACCACGCCGGCGATCAGCAGCATCACCGCGAGGAGCAGGCGCACCATCAGCTGCAGCGGCGAGTCCTGGAGGAAGGGCACCGCGAGCGCGGTGGCGGCCACGCCGCCGCCGATGAGGATCTGGGTCAGGAGGGTCGGCGCGACGAAGACGGCGACGCCGATCGCCATGCCGGCGGTCGCCAGCCCGAAGCCCCAGTGCCAGCCGTAGGTCTCGCCGACGTAGCCGCAGATGATGGGGCTCATCGCCGCGCCGAGGTTGATCCCCATGTAGAAGATCGTGAAGCCCGCGTCCTTCTTGTCGCTGGTCTTCGGGTAGAGCTCGCCGACGATCGTGGAGATGTTCGGCTTGAAGAAGCCGTTGCCGGCGATGAGCAAAGCGAGCGCCGCGAAGAATGCCCAGCGGTTCTCGATGGTCATGAGGAGGTGACCCGCCGCCATCAAGAGCCCACCCACGATGACCGCCCGCCGACGCCCCAGCAGCCGATCGGCCAGCATGCCGCCGAAGTAGGGCGTCATGTAGACGAGCGCGGTGTACGCGCCGTAGACGCCGTAGGCCTCGCCGTCGTTGAGCCCGAGGAAGCCCTTGATCATGTAGAACAAGAGCAGCGCGCGCATGCCGTAGTAGGAGAAGCGCTCCCACATCTCGGCGAAGAAGAGCTGGAACAGACCCGTCGGATGCCCGAAGAGGGTCGGCTGTTTCGCGGCGGCGCTCGTCATCAGGCTGGGGACCATCTTCTCCGCCCTGGGCCCTGTCAAGCTGATGCGGGTATGGTTCGGGCCATGCAGAAGACTCACGGGTGGGTGGCGCTGGGGTGGTTGGCGCGGGGGTGGGTGGCGCAGGGGTGGGTGGCGCGCGGAGCGCTGGCCCTGACGCTGATCGCGTGTGGGGGCGACGAGGAGGAGACCTCGTCGGCGGCGGAGCAGACGGCCGAGAGCGTCGAGGCGACGCCGGCCGCGCCCGCGGGGCCGCTCCTCGAGGAGGCGGGCGAGCTCGCCGGCTCCGACGCGAGCGACGGGCGAGGGCGCTACGACCGCTACTTCGTGCAGGTCGCCGAGGGCGAGCGCGTGCTCGTCGAGCTGACCAGCGACGCCTTCGATCCCTTCCTGGAGGTCACCCCGCCGGGCAGCGGCGCGCTGGTCAACGACGACTGGCAGGGTGACCGCACCCGCTCCCAACTCGAGCTGATCGCGCCCGCGGCCGGCCAGATGAAGATCGAGGTGCGCGCCTACGCCGACCAGGGGGAGGGCGCCTACCGCCTCGTCGCCCGGCGCGTGGAGGAGAACGGGGAGTCGGTGCCGGTGCTCACCGCGGGCCGCTCGGCGCAGGGAGAGCTGGCCCAGGGCGATCACACGCTGACCGGCGGCGAGCTCTTCGACGCCTACGTGGTGCGGCTGAGCGCGGCCGGGCGCATCCGGGTGCAGCCCACCGGGGACGCGGAGCTCCGCACCTCGGTCGTCTCGCCCAGCGGGCACACGCTCCAGGGCGAGGGCCACGTCTACCGCGCGCCGAACGCCGGCAACTACAACGTGCAGGTCATCGGGCGGCAGGGCGCCGCCTACACGGTGTCGGTGGAGAGCGCGGAGGCGGAGGCGGCGCCGCTCCTCGCCCGCGCGCACCATCAGTTCAGCGAGATCCTCGACCGGCTCCGGGGCGCGGGGCGGGACACGCCGCCGGTGCAGCCGGCCCAGGCCCAGGGGACGACGCCGGCTGCGAACCCGACGCCGAGCGCGAGCCCCCAGCCCCGCGCGCTCCCGATCCGGGTGGGCGATCGGGTGACCGGCAACCTGGCGCAGAACGACCCGACGCTCCCGAGCGGCGAGCGCTACGACGTCTACGAGCTGACGGTGGACGCGCCGCAGGCCGGAGAGGTCGCGGTCGAGCTGGAGTCGAGCGCCTTCGACACCTTCCTCCGGGTGGACGGGCCGGGCGGCCAGCACTGGGAGAACGACGACCACGCGGGCACGCTCAACTCGCGCCTGACGATGCCGCTCGGGACCGCCGGCACCTACCGGATCGTGGCCACGAGCTACCGCGCCGGCGAGGTCGGGCCCTACGAGCTGAAGGTGCTGACCTCGCGCGCCACCGCCCCCGCCGACGCCCCGAGCGGCCCGGAGCAGCGGATCGAGGGCAGCCTGGCCGAGGGCGACACCACGCTGCAGAGCGGCGAGTACATGGACGAGCACACCTTCGAGTGGCCGGCGGGAAGCCGCGTGCACCTCGAGGCGCAGTCGGACGACTTCGACACCTATCTGATCGTGCACCCGCCGAGCGGCGCGCAGCGCGACAACGACGACATGGTGCCGGGGCAGACGCTGAACGCGGGCATGGACCTTCAGGTGGAGCAGGGCGGCCGCTACCGGGTGGTGGTGACGAGCTACCGGCCGGGCGAGACGGGGCGCTACGCGCTGGTGCTGCGGGGCGCGCCCTCGACCGGGACGGGCTCGGCGCCGCAGGCGAACGGGAGCGGCGCGACCGCCACCCCCACCCCGACCCCGACCCCGACCCCGACCCCGACCGCGACGCCGACCCCGGCCGGCGCGCGCACCGAGACCGGCACGCTCGCGCAGGGGGACCGTACGCTCCAGAGCGGGGAGCTCGCCGACACCTTCACGATGTCGTTCACGCCGCAGAGCGCGGTCCAGATCCGGCTGGAGTCGAGCGACTTCGACACCTACCTGATCGTGCGCTCGCCGAGCGGTCACCAGGAGGACAACGACGACCTCACGCCCGGGCAGTCGCTGAACAGCGGGCTCGACATCCCGGTGGCGGAGCCGGGCGACTACACGATCACGGTCACCAGCTATCGCCCGGGGGAGACGGGCAGCTACCGCCTCGTGGTCACCGAGGGGCAGAGCGTCGTCGCGCCGCCGCCGTCCACCGGGCCGGCCGCCGCGCCGGGCGAGGCCGGGCGCGTCTGGGGCCTCTTCGCCGGCATCACCGACTACCCGGGCAGCGTCAACGACCTCCCCGAGTGCGCGAACGACGCGCGCAAGCTGGCCGAGGCGGTGCGCAACCAGGGCAACATGCCGTCCGGGCAGGAGTTCTTGCTGACCGACGGGCAGGCCACGACCGCCAACCTGCGCCAGGCGATGCAGACCATCGCGCAGCGCATCCGGCCCGACGACGTGCTCGTGTTCTTCTACTCCGGGCACGGCGGCCAGACCGACTCGTCGACCGACACCCGGGAGCTCGACCGGCAGGACGAGTACCTGCTGCTCCACGACGGCCGCATGATGGACGACGAGCTCGGGCAGCTCTTCGACGGAGTGAACGCGCGGGTGGCGCTGGTCGCCATCGACGCGTGCTTCGCCGGCGGCTTCGCCAAGGACGTGATCACGCGGCCTGGGCGGGTGGGCATGTTCTCCAGCGAGGAGGACGTGACGAGCGCGGTCGCCGGGCGCTTCCAGGCGGGCGGCTACCTCTCGCACTTCCTCCGCCTCGGCATCAACGGCGAGGCCGACAACGACCCCCACAACGCCATCCTCACCGTCGGCGAGCTGACCCACTACACCTGGCGACAGTTCGGTCAGCACGCCTCCGACGTGCGCATGTCGATGGGCTACCAGCACCTCGTCGTCGATCGCGGCGCGGTGCACACGACCGAGGTGCTCTGGGCCGTGCGACGCTGAGGTGCGGTAGACTCGCCCGATGCGCACCGAGCACGTCTCCTACACCGAAGGCGACGTCGCCTTCGACGCCTTCGTCGCGCGACCGGAGCGAGCGGGGCCCGCGCCCGCCGTGCTGGTGGCGCACGCCTGGGGCGGCCGCGACCGCTTCGCCGAGGACAAGGCGCGCGCGCTCGCCGAGCTGGGCTGGGTCGGCGCCGCGATCGATCTCTATGGCGTCGGCCGCCGCGGCACCGACCGCGAGAGCAGCGGCGCGCTGATGAACGCGCTGATCGCGGATCCACCCGAGCTCCGGCGTCGGCTCACCGCGGCGTTCCAGACGGTGCGCGGGCTCGACGGCGTGGATCCGGACCGCGTGGGCATGATCGGGTTCTGCTTCGGCGGGCTGTGCGCGATCCTCGGCGCGCGCATGGGCTTGCCGCTGCGCGGGGTGGTCAGCTTCCACGGCCTGCTGAAGGTCGGTGAGCCGCTCGAGGCCACCCCGCGCGCTCGGATCCTCGTGCTGCACGGCCAGGACGACCCGATGGTCCCGCCGAGCGACGTCGGCGCGTTCGCCGCGGAGATGAAGCGGATCGGCGGCGACTGGGCGCTGCACGCCTACCCCGGGGTGATGCACGCCTTCACCAACCCGAACGCGAACGATCCCGACTTCGGCACCGTCTACGACGCCGAGGCGGACCGACGCTCGTGGGCGTCGATGCGGCGCTTCTTCGACGAGGTGTTCGGGTGATAGAAGGGGTCCGGGGAGGTGCTCGATGATCGAGGTTCGAGTCGCGGGGCGAGGCACGGTTCGGGAGGGGACGCGCACGCTGGACGAGGAGGCGGAGGCGCGCTGCGATCTCTGCGGAGAGGAGGTCGACGCGGTCGCCTCGACCGGCGCGGAGGGGGCGGGGCCGTTCGCCTGCAAGGCCTGCCTGCGGGGGCGGCTGGAGGCGATCACGCTCGCCGCGTGGGAGCTCCGCGACCCCGCGGACCGCGGGCTGCCCTGGGGCAAGTTCAGCGGCTGACGCGTGGGAGTGAGGACACGCGGCGCGGCTGACGTGCCACGCCGCGGGGCGTGAAGGGCCCCGTTCCGCGGGGCCAGGGCGGTTGGCACGCGGGCTGTAGTGGAGGGTGGGCGGAGGAACGCCATGACCCGAACGCTCGTCGCCGCCGTCTTTCTCGCCCTCGTCGCCAGCCCGATCGCCTACGCCCAGGACGAGGCCCTCGCGTCCGCGGGCGCGGAGTACCTGGAAGAGGACGACTACTTCGAGGAGGACGTCGAGTTCTGCGGCGGGGGCGAAGAGACGCTGGTCGACGAGGCCTACTACGCGATGGAGGGCGGGGACGCCGAGGGCGCCCGTGATCTCCTCATCGACGCGCTCCGGCGCGGCGACGTCGCGGACTGGGAGCGCCCGTCCGCCATCGTCACCCTCGCGGAGGCGCAGCTGCGCCTCGGCGAGACGCGGAGCGCGGTCGTGAACTATCGCAAGGCCTTGCGACGGTGGCCGGACCAGGTCGGGCCGGGGGCCAGGGTGGGGCTCGCCTCGGCGCTGTTCCTGCGCGGCTCCCGCGGCGCCGCCTTCACCGCCGCGTCCGCCGCGGCCGACCAGGTCTGCAGCGATCGCTGGTCCCAGGTGGCCTGCTACGGCGCGCAGCAGATCATCGCCCGCACCAGCCGGGACGACGATCAGCGGGCGGCGGCCGCCACCCGCGCCGCCGGGCTGCGCGGGGAGTACGCCGACCTCACCGAGAGCTTCGACCGGCTCGACTACACCCTCGGCCTCCGCCGCACCCCGCCGGTGGGCTGACGTGCGCTGGACTCTCCTGGTGCTGGCGTCGCTCCTCGCGTCGCCGGCCGCGGCGCAGAGCGCGGGGCGCGAGGCCGTCGAGCGCTACGGCTGCGCCACCTGCCACACCGTGCCCGGCGTGCGGGTGAGCCGACGGCAGAGCTGCGTCGGCTGTCACGAGCGCGTGGTCGGCGCCCGGCGCAGCGGGCTGGGGCGGGCGCCGCGAGTGCAGCACTACCTGCACGTCCCCGACCTCCGGCACGTCACCCGGCGCCTGCGCGAGGACTACCTCGTGTCCTACCTGCAGAACCCGCACGACGCCCGGCCGCGCATGGAGGAGACGATGCCGCGGCTGCCGGTCACCGAGGACGACGCCCGCCTCATCACGCGCTACCTGCGCGCGCAGGCCGGGGAGGTCGAGGTCCCCACGTCGCCCGCGCCAGACCCGGGCAACGTCGCCTCCGGTCGCGCCGCCTTCGAGCGCGCCGGGTGCATGACCTGCCACGAGCTCGGCAACCTGGACTTCGGCGTGCATCTGCCGCCGGTCGCGCTCCGCCGGATCGGCGACGCCGCCTTCGAGGCGCCGAACCTGCGCTTCGTGCGAGACCGCATGACGCCCGACGTCGCCCTCGCCTGGATCCGGAACCCTCGCGCGATCGACCCGAACACCGAGATGCCGCACCCCCAGCTGAGCGACGGGGACGCGCGGCTCATCCGCGACTTCCTCTTCCTGGTGGACCCCGGGCGGCCCGCCACCGCGCGCCGGCCGACCCTCGAGCTCCAGCCGCTCTCCCGCCGCGTGCGCTACGCCGAGGTGCGGGCGATCTTCGACCGCTCCTGCATCCACTGCCACGCCCACACGGACGGCGAGGCCAACGCCACCTTCGGCTTCGCGCCGAGCTCGCTCGATCTCTCGAGCCCGGAGGGCGTGCGCGCCGGCGTGCTGCTGCCCGGGGGCGCGCGCCGCTCGGTCCTCGCGCCGGACGAGACCGGGCTGCCGCCCCTCGTCTGGCGCCTCGTCCGGCGACACGAGGAGGCGACGCGAGATCAGGCCGGGGTGCTCGCCGATCCCCTCGGGCCCGCGCTCGCGCCCCCCGACGACACCCCGCCCGGCATGCCGCTCGGCCTGCCCCCGGTCGCGCCGGACGACATCCGCCTCCTCTACACCTGGGCGCTCCAGGGCGCCCCCGAGTGATCGACGTGGGGTCGCGGTGGTCGCTTCAGCCCTCGTCGAGGAACGAGTAGCGCCAGTCGGTCGGGGGCAGCAGGTTCTCCTTGATGGAGCGCGGGCTGACCCAGCGGAGCAGGTTGTAGTGGAACCCGGCCTTGTCGTTGGTGCCGCTCTGACGGCCGCCGCCGAAGGGCTGCTGACAGACGACCGCGCCGGTGGGCTTGTCGTTGACGTAGAAGTTGCCGGCCGCCTGCCGCAGGCCGACCAGGGCCTCCCGCACCGCCTCGCGGTCGCGCGAGAACACCGCGCCGGTGAGGCCATAGGGGGAGGTGGAGTCGACCGTCTGGAGCACCTCGCTCCAGGGCGTGGCGTCGTCGTAGACGTAGGCCGTGCAGACCGGGCCGAAGATCTCCTCGCGCATCAGGCGGTGCTTCGGGTCGTCGACCTTCACCAGCGTCGGGTGCACGAACCAGCCCTCCGACTTGTCGGCGTGACCGCCGGCGACGATCTCGGCCGTCTCCTTGGCGACGCCGATGTAGCCGGTGATCTTGTCGTACGCGCGCTCGTCGATGACCGCGCCGCAGAAGTTCGAGAAGTCGCGCACGTCGCCGACCTTCATCTCGGCCATGTCCGCCGCGACCCGCTCGCTCACCGTCTTCCAGAGGCTCTTCGGAATGTAGACCCGGCTGACCGCCGAGCACTTCTGGCCCTGGAACTCGAAGGCGCCGCGGCTGATCGCGGTCGCCAGCTGGATCGGGTCGGCGCTCGGGTGGGCGACGATGAAGTCCTTGCCGCCGGTCTCGCCGACGACGCGCGGGTAGGCGCGGTAGGTCTCGAGGCGCTCGGCGACGCCCTTCCAGAGCGTGTGGAAGGTCTTGGTGCTGCCGGTGAAGTGGATGCCGGCGAGGTGCTCGCTGTCGAGCGCGGCCGCGCCCTGCTCGGGGCCCGGGCCGGGGATGAAGTTGAGCACGCCGTCGGGCAGCCCCGCCTCGCGGAGCAGCTCCATCATCGTCCAGCAGCCGCGGAGCGAGGTGTCGGCCGGCTTCCACAGCGCCACGTTGCCCATCAGGATCGGCGCGGTCGGCAGGTTCGCGCAGATCGACAGGAAGTTGAACGGCGAGACCGCGAGCACGAAGCCCTCGAGCGGCCGGTGGTCCATGCGGTTCCACTGGCCGCGCACGCTGAGCGGCTGGTCGGCGTGGATGCGCTCGGCGAAGGCGACGTTGAAGCGCCAGAAGTCCGCGAGCTCGCAGACCGCGTCGATCTCGGACTGGTGCGCCGTCTTGCTCTGCCCGAGCATGCACACCGCGTTGACCTTCTGTCGCCAGGTGCCGGTCAGCATGTCGGCGGCGCGCAGGAAGATGGCCGCGCGATCCTCGAACGGCGTCTCCGCCCAGCTCTTGGCGACCTTCTGCGAGGCGTCGATGGCCTTCTGCACGTGCTCGCGCTTGGCCACGTGGGCCTTGGCCAGCACGTGGCGGTGGGCGTGCGGCATCACCACGTCGACCGTCTCGCCGGTCCGGATCTCCTCGCCGCCCGCGACGACCGGGATCTCGACCTGCTCGGCGGCGACCGCCTCGAGCGCGCTCTTCAGCTCGGAGCGCTCGGGGGATCCGGGCGCGTAGCCGAGGACGGGCTCGTTCACGGGGGTCGGGATGTTCGCCATGGGGTCTCCTGTTGGGGTGGATCCGCAGCATAGCGGGCGGCCCTCGCTTGGCCGTGCGTGTTCTCAGGTCGGCTCGAAGACCTCCCAGTAGATCCAGCTCGAGACGCGGACCTCGAGGTCGAGCCAGCCCTCCCAGCCTCCCATGCGCACGCCGCCTTGCAGGGCGAACTCCTCGCCGATCGGGATGAGCGCGCCGAGCATGCCGCTGAGCATCGGCTCGCCGTCGTCGAGGTCGAACCAGACCTCGATGGTCGGGATCACCGGCCACGCGTCGGGGCCCTCGATGACCGCCGCGACGAAGAGCTCGAAGGTCCGCTCCTGCGTGAGGTTGGTCCAGACGTTCAGGTGCAGGGTCCCGGCGTCCCAGCGCTGGGCGAAGAGCAGCGCCAGCGTCGCGCCGAAGCCGGTCTCCGCCTCGATCCCCGGCAGGAGCAGGCCGGTCTGGAGCGCGAGGCTGATGCCGTCTCGCTCGCCCTCGCTCGAGTAGCCGCCGTCGACCAGCAGGGTGCGGGTCGCGATCATCTGCTCCTGGAGCGCGTAGCGGCTCTGATCGGGCACGTCGTCGAGGAGCGCCCAGCCGCGGGTCAGCAGCAGGACGTCCCAGCCCTCCCCGAAGCCCCAGTAGATCTGCGCCGAGGGCGCCACGAGGTAGTGCTCCTCCTCGCCGATCACCGTCTGCCAGTAGCCGATCGGCTGGAGCTCCAGCTCCATCGTGCCGTGCTCGACCACCCGCGCGTCGTTGAGGTCGATGAGGTAGGCGTGGGCCCGGGCCGGCCCCGCGAGGAGCGCCACGAGAGCCAGCGACGAGGCGGCGAGCCGGGGCATGGAGGCGGCCCATGGTACCCGCGGAGCGTCCCGCGCGGGTAGCGTGGAGCGCGGTGGGCGCCGCCTGCGGTCCGTGCACCGCAGCCGCGCTCGGGGGGCGTCCAGATCCCGGTCGCCGGGCGAGGGCGACGGGCGCCGGGCTCCCCCGAGGTGACAGGCGCGCTTGGCGATCGGCGGCTGCGGCGGGCTCCGCGGGGCTGCGCACGGCGTTTGCACAGTCGGTGGGCATGCCGACCACCAGAGCCCTCAGCCTCTTCCTGATGACCTCCTTGCCGCTCGCCGGCTGCACCGCGCAGCTCGGGGAGCCGGACCCCGACCCCGCGTCCACCCTCGCCGAGGAGGGCGAGTGGTGGGACGAGGGCCCGCCCGAAGACGAGCCCTCGGCCGATCCCCCCGACGCGGGCGAGGAGACCGAGACGGCGTCGTTCGAGCTGAGCGGGGCGCCCCGCTTCCAGCTCCCGTTCCCCTGCGGACAGGTCTGGGCGGGCCAGACGCGCACCAACCACAGCCCGCTGCGCTCCATCGACTTCAACCGCGCCAACGACGTGGGGGACCCGGTGGTCGCGGCCGCCGCCGGGCGGGTCACCGTGGTCTCGAACCTCGGCAACCGGAGCTACGGGCGCTGGATCGAGATCGATCACGGCAACGGCTACCGCACCCGCTACGCGCACCTCCGATCGCAGGGCGTCAGCGTCGGGCAGCGGGTGAGCCAGGGGCAGCGCATCGGCACCGTCGGCGACACCGGCGGATCGTCGGGCCCGCACCTCCACTACGAGCTGCGCCGCTGGGGCACCGCCATCAGCCCGGTGTTCGACGGCCGCACCGCGCACTTCTTCGGCACCCGGAACTACCGCAGCCAGAACCGCTGCGGAGGCGGAGGCGGAGGCGGGGGCGGCGGCGGCGGCGCCACCGGGCACCCGGGGCGCGTGAACACCAACGGCGCGCGGCTCACCGTGCGCTCCGGCCCGGGCACCGGCTTCCGCGCGGTGGGATCCCTCGCCGACGGTCAGCGGGTGCGCATCCGCTGCCAGAAGCGCGGTCAGCGCATCACCGGCACCTACGGCACCACGCGCATCTGGGACTTCGTGGGGACGGGCTACGTGAGCGACGCGTTCGTCTTCACCGGCTCGGACGGAAGGGTCGCGCCCAACTGCCGCTGACTTCCCCCGCTCCCTCGTGGTACGAGCACGCCGCGGACGGTTGACCCGTCCGCGGCGAGTGCTTAACGGCCATCTTCGGCACGTTTCGCGCTGGACGAGGGAGCTGATGATCGTCGTCGACCGCGTCTCCAAGTACTACGGCAGGAACGCCGCCGTGCGCGACCTCGATTTCCGGATCGAGGAGGGCGAGTGCGTCGGGTTCCTCGGGCTCAACGGCGCCGGCAAGAGCACCACGCTGCGGCTCCTGAGCTGTCTCCTCCTGCCCACCTCGGGCCGCGTGACCATTCGCGGCTTCGACGTCGAGGAGCAGCCGCACGAGATCCGCAAGCTGATCGGCTACCTGCCGGACGAGCCGCCCCTCTACCCGGAGATGCGGGTCGAGGAGTTCCTCCGCTTCGCCGGCAAGCTCCGGCGCATGGACGCGGAGAAGCTGGCGGCGCGGCTGCCGAAGGTGATGGCCCAGACCGGGCTCGAGCAGGTGCGCGATCAGACGATCGGCACGCTCAGTCACGGCTACCAGCAGCGGGTCGGGATCGCGCAGGCCATCGTGCACGAGCCGGCGCTGCTGATCCTCGACGAGCCGATCCAGGGGCTCGACCCGGTGCAGATCGTCGAGATGCGGGCGCTCATCCGCTCGCTGCGCGGAGAGCACACGATCCTGCTCTCCAGCCACATCCTCTCGGAGATCGAGCAGACCTGTGACCGGATCCTGATGCTGCACGACGGCCGCATCGTCGCGCAGGGGACCGAGGACGAGCTCATCCACGGCGCGGCCGAGGGGCCGGCCGGCTACCGGGAGGCGCTGAGCGCGCACTGGGTGGAGCTCGAGGTGCGCGGCGACGAGCCGGACGTGCGGGCGGCGCTCGCGCTGGAGGGCGTCGAGATCGTCGAGCTCACCCGCGGCTCCGGCGACGTGCTGCGGGTCAAGGTCAAGAGCGTGACCGAGGCGCGCGAGCTGATCGCCAGCCGGGTCGTGCAGGCCGGGCTCGGCCTCCGCGGGCTCAAGCGCACCACGAGCGCGCTCGAGGACGTCTTCGTCCGGCTCAGCCAGGGCGAGAGCGAGGAGGAGGAGGTGCGCGCGTGAGCAACGTCGGCCTCATCATCAAGCGCGAGCTCGGGAGCTACCTGCGGACCCCGAGCGGGTACTTCATCGCGGCGGGCGTGCTCCTGCTCGACGGCCTGCTCTTCAACGCCTTCGCCCTCGGCGAGGAGCCGCAGCTCTCGAGCGACGTGCTCCGGATCTTCTTCTACTGGGCGGGCATCGTCACGATGCTGGGTGGCGTCGTCTTCTCGATGCGCCTGCTCGCCGAGGAGCGCTGGACGGGGACCGACGTCCTCCTCTTCACCTCGCCGATCCGCGAGGGCGAGGTGGTGCTCGGCAAGTACCTCTCGGCGCTCATCTTCCTGACCGCGCTGACCCTGCTGTCGCTCTACCTGCCCGCCCTGATCTTCGTGAACGGGAAGGTCAGCTGGGGGCACATCGGCGCCGGCTACCTCGGCATGGTCCTGCTCGGCGCGACCACGCTCGCGGTCGGCACCTTCGCGTCGGCGCTGACGAAGAACCCGTTCCTGGCCGTGCTGCTGAGCGGGCTCTTCGTGGGGCTCCTCGAGCTGTGCTGGCCGCTGGGTCAGATCGCCGAGCCGCCGCTGACCGAGGTGCTGTCCTACGTCGCGCTGCACACCAAGCACTTCTCGCCGTTCCAGCGCGGCCTGCTGCAGCTGAGCGACGTCGTCTTCTACCTGGGCATGATCTACCTCTCGCTCCTCGCCGCGACGAAGGTGCTCGCCAGCCAGAGGTGGCGCTGATGGACCGTCGACGGAAGCAACAGATGATCGCGGGCGCGCCCGCGCTGATCGGGCTCGCGGTGGTCTCGCGGCTCTTCGGCGTGCTCGGCGCGGCGGCCTTCCTGCTCCTGCTCCTCGTGGTCTACGGCGCCTGGGAGGTGCTCGGGCCGGGCGAGCCGGACCAGCCCAAGATCGAGGTGCGGCGGAGCTTCTGGGTCGGGCTGCTGCTCCCCTTCGGCCTCGCGCTGCTCTTCGTCGCCGAGCGCGTGGTGAGCGACGTCGACGCCCAGCTCGGGTGGTGGCGTGGCCTGGCGCTGACGTGCCTCGCGGCGGCGGCGGGATGGCGCGCCTGGCAGGTCAGCCGCTCGCGCGGGCAGCGGCGCAAGGTCGAGATCTGGCTCTCGGTCGCGACCGGCGGGGTGCTCCTCGCGCTCGGGCTCTACGCGCTGAGCACCGACGCCGGGCTCGCGTGGATGGGCCTCGAGGGAGAGGCCGCCGAGCGCGCGGGCGGCGCCCTCGGCGCGCTGTGGGTCGCGCTCCTGATCGTCAGCGGCGCCGCGCTCTTCGCGATGGAGAGCGCCTATCGGTTGATGCCGATCGAGGAGGCGATCGAGCTGCGGCGGATCGGCGCCGCGGCCGGGACCGGGCTGAGCCTCGCGCTCTCCCTCGTGTTCGTGGCCAGCCTGGCGTTCGTCAGCAGCGAGCGAGAGAAGCGCTGGGATCTGTCGTACTTCAAGACCACGCGGCCGAGCGAGACGACGATCCGGCTGGTGCAGCGGCTCGACGAGCCGGTCCGGGTGGTGCTCCTCTACCCCGAGGTCAGCGAGGTGCTCGAGCAGCTCCGGCCGTACTTCACCGAGCTCGACGCGGCGTCGGAGTCGCTGACCCTCGAGGTGAAGGATCACGCCCTCGCGCCCGAGCTGGTCCGCGAGCACCGCGTGCGGGGCAACGGCTTCGTGCTGCTGGTGCGCGGGGAGGGCGACGGGCAGCAGGCGGAGAGCTTCGAGATCGGCGAGGACCTCGAGGCCGCGCGCAGCCGGCTGCGCACCCTCGACGGGCGCTTCCAGGAGCACTTCGCCCAGCTCACGACGCGGCCGCGCGACCTGCACGTGACCACCGGGCACCGGGAGCGCAGCGCGAGCGCGACCGACGGAGACCCGGCGCCGACGCGGGTGACCGAGCTGGTGGCGGCGCTCCAGCGGAGCAACATCCAGCGGCGCGAGCTCGGCATCGCGCAGGGCCTCGCCAGCGGGGTCCCGGAGGACGCGCGCGCGGTGGCGGTGATCGGGCCGCGCGAGCCGTTCCTGGCCGAGGAGTCCCGGAGCCTGCTCGACTACGTCGAAGGGGGCGGGCGGCTCCTGGTCTTCGTCGACCCGGACGCGGACCATGCGCTCGGGCCGCTCCTCGCCGGGCTCGGGCTCGAGCTCCGCGAGGGCGTGCTCCACAGCGACGGCAGCTACGTGCGGCGCACCCGCACCGAGGCCGACCGCCAGGTCGTCTACTCCAACCACTACACGGCGCACCCGACGGTGACCCTCGCGAACCGCTACCGGGCGCGCGTGGCCAGCATCTTCGACGGCGCCGGCGCGCTCCAGCGCCTCGAGGGCGCGGCGCAGCTCGACGGGGTCGAGGTCACCTTCCCGATCCGGACCGAGGGCGGCTTCTGGCTCGACCGCGACGGGGACCACGCCCGGGGCGACGGCGAGCCCACCGAGCCTCGCTTCCACCTCATGGCGGCGGTGACCGTGCCCGGCGAAGACGGTCAGGAGGGCCGCGCGGTGGTGGTGGCGGACGGCGACTTCATCACCGACGCGTGGATCGGCAACCAGGGCAACGCCTTCGTGCTGATGGACGCCCTCAACTGGCTGGTCGGCGAGGACGAGGTCTTCGGGCCCACCCAGACCGAGGAGGACGTGCCGATCCAGCACACGCGCGACGAGGACGAGGCCTGGTTCTACGCGACCAGCTTCGGCGCGCCGCTGCCGCTCCTGCTCGCGGGCATCTGGCTCGCGCGTCGCCAGCGCCGCGGCGGTCGGGAGCCGGCGCCGAAGCGCGCGCCCGAGCCCCCGCCGCCCGCGCCGAAGAAGAGCGAGGAGGAGGAGTAGTCATGAACATGAAGAGCGTTCTGGCGCACCTGGTCCTCGCCCTCGGCGGCCTCACCCTCGCGTACCTCGTGTGGACCGGCGAGGAGTCGGCGGCGGCGCCCGGCGAGGTCACGATCTTCGAGTGTGATGCCGACGCGCTCGACCGGGTGGCGCTCACCCTCGGCGAGCGCGAGGTGACGATGGAGCTGAGCCGCGAAGACGGCGAGCGCCTCACCTGGCTCACCGTCACGCGCACGCCCGAGGAGGGGGAGCCGAGCACGACGCGCTTCGTCGGCTCCGACGACGTGGCGGAGTTCCTCGAGCAGCTCGCGCCGCTGCGCGCGACCCGCGCGCTCGGGACCCTCGACGAGCAGCAGCGCGAGGACGTCGGCCTGGCCGAGCCCGAGGGGGAGCTGTCGCTGCGCTGCGGAGACCGGAGCGCCACCTTCCAGATCGGCGCGCGCGCCTACGGCAACGGCGACCGCTACGTGCAGTCCGAGAGCGGCCCGGCCTACCTGGTCGGCCGCGACCGCCTCCAGCCGCTCGAGTCGGCGGAGCACCAGCTGATGCAGCGCGCCTTGCACACGTTCGAGTGGAGCGAGGTGGAGCGGCTCACGGTGAGCGGCTGGGGCGCCGAGCGGACCCTCCTCCAGCGCAACCGCCTGGACCCGCAGCGCGCCGAGTGGGTCGACGCGGGCGCGCCGGATCGCCGGAACGAGCTGTTCGGCAACTGGCTGCAGCGCTACCCGCGCATGCGCGTCCAGAAGTACCTCGGCCCCGAGGAGACGCCCGGCGCCGACCTGGAGTCGTCGAGCGAGCGGCCGGAGCCGCTGATCCGCATGGAGATGCGCGGCGAGGACGGCGCCCTCGGCCAGCTCGAGATGCAGCGCGTGGGGCGCGCCGCGTACTACGCGCGCACCGGCACCACCCGGAGCTGGGTCCGGGTCCCGGCGAGCGTGGCGGCGGGGTTCATCGAAGACGCGAGGGCGGTCCTCGGACAGGAGCCCGAGCCCGAGCCGGTTCCGGCCGAGACGGAGTCCGACACCGCGACCGAGCCCGCTACCGACGCTCCGGCGGGGGAGTGAAGGTCGGCAAATTACTCTCGCAAAGACGCAAAGACGCAAAGAGGTTGGGGGCGACGGGGTGGAAGGCTCGCCGGCTTCGTGGCGACCGCGTGGCGGTGATGACGGGGTGGCGCGAGTCGCCGACCGGTTGCCGGCTCGTCCCTTTGCGGCTTGGCGAGAGCCATTCGTTTCAGGGGCGTCCGGAGGGGGATCCAACCTGGCGGGTGTGATTCGGAGGACTCGCGCGGCGGAGTGAGATCGTCGGAACTCTGTCGGCTCGGTGGCCTCCGAGGGGCATGGAAGCCGACGCGTTGGAGCGTGAGATCCTGCGACCGGAGGCGCCCGTGCGCTTTCGGGATCGACAGCGGAGCCGTGGCACCCTGCTGCGGGTGAGCGTGGTACCCGCGCTCTGCGTCGCCATGGCGGTGCTCGGCGTCGACACCTCGACCGTGGTCGTGATGGCGGCCGCGGCGGTGGTCGCGGCCGCGCTCGAGATCGCGAATGGCAGCTACCGCACGGTGGTCACCGACCGCGCCGTGCACGTGCAATGCGGCCTTCGGGTCGACCGCATCCTCCGCCACCAGATCACCGAGGTGCGCGTCGCCCCCTACCGCGCCACCGAGGCCCTCGTCGGCCGCGGCGTCTTCCGCCAATCGCGAGACGGCCGCGTGCGCACCTTCCGCGCCGGCGGGATCCGCGAGACCGTCCGCATCACCTGGGACCGAGGCGACGGCCCACGCACCACCATCATCGCCACCGATCAGCCCGACGCCCTCAGGGGCGCCCTGAGCCCCCCGCCCCGCGTCCGCCTCGACCCCGAAGCCCTCGCCGAAGCCGATGGCCTCCTGCTCCCCCAGCCCCGAGAGCCGAGAGCCTCACCCCAGCCCCGAACCCGCCGCATCCTCGAGTCGTCCTGAGTCAGCGCGAGCCGAGCCACGGAGAGGGCCAGCGAGCGCGAGCGCGAGCCGAGCCGAGCCGCGAAACGAAGCGGACCGGCGAAGGCGGCCAGCGAGCGCGAAGCGCGAGCCGCTGACCGAACGGAAGGCGGAGCGGGTTGCGGAAGGGAGAAAGGCGGCCAGCGAGCGCAAAGCGCGAGCGCGAGCGGCTGACCAACGGGTGGCGGCAGGAAGACAGGCGGCCAGCGAGCGCGAAGCGCGAGCGCGTGCCGCAGGGCCCCCAGCGCCCCGCGCTGGGGTCGCGGGACGAGCGCGAAGCGCGACGTCCCGACGGAGTCGGGAGGGGGGCCCCATGGGCGCTTTGCCCCATGGGGGGAGGGTTTGCCCCAAACCCTCCAACGAGAAGCAGGAGGGTTTGCCCCAAACCCTCCTAAAAATCCAGCATCGACCCGAACACGAAGAACGCCGCGTACGCCACGCCGACCGCGAACCAGCTGACCGGCGGCACCGCGAGCGACAGAGCGCCGAGCGCGAGGCTCAGCGCGGCCACCCACAGCGTCCGAGGGTCGACCGCGAGGCTCTTGATCGCGATGCTGCCCGCGAGCTGCAGCAAGGACACCGCGAGCGCCTGCTCGATGCTCCCCCCGAGCCAGCCCACGGCGAAGAAGACCGGCGCTTGCGCGAGGAGCAGGGCCGCCAGCCCGAAGAAGAGGCGCCGACCCGCCTGGTTCGGCAGCAGGTCCGGGGATCGTGTGATGGCCAGCGCGCCCAGCAGCCCCGCGATGGCCCCCGCGCCGGCGACGTAGGTGAAGAAGCCGACGGGCCCCGGGCCCGCGAGGGCCAGGACACCGAGGGCGGCGTTGTAGAGGAGGAAGAGCACCCCGAACGCGACGCCGTAGGTCCTGCGGGAGCCCGCCGAGAGCCCGAGGTCCCGGTCGCGTGCCTCCGCCTCGAGCGCCTCGATCCGCGCGGCGCGGCGGTCGAGGTCGACCCGCAGCTCCGAGACCCGGGCCCGCAGCCCGTCGGCGTCGGACAGCTGGCCGAGCTCCTCCAGCAGCGCCTCCGCCTCGCCGATGGCGTCGCGCGCGAGGGCGCGCTCGACCATCACCCCGAGCGTCTCTCGCAGGCCCGTCCGCGCCGCCTCGTTGCCCGGCCACGCGGCGAGCGCTTGCTCGAAGCCGAAGCGGCAGGTCGACAGGTCGCCGCCCTCGTCGAGCCGACGGCGGGCCTCGGTCGCGAGCCGGCGGGAGCCGGAGTGGGCCCGGTAGTCCAGGATCGCCCGGCGAAGCGCGGCCACGCTCTCGAAGCGATCGGCGGGATCCGGCGCGCACGCGCGGTTGGCGATCGCGCCGAGCTCCGCCGGCACCTCGCCGCCGTACACGAACGGCTCCGACGCGAACGCGTGGTACAGCAGCGTCATCAGGGTCGGGCCGTCGTGGCGCGGCTGGTTCGTCAGGACGTGGTGCAACGTCGCGCCGAGCAGGTAGACGTCGGTGTGAGGACCGAAGCGCGTCCCGTCGCCGCTCGCCATCTCGGGCGCCATGTAGCGCGGCGTGCCCACGACGCTGCGGAGGCTGGCGCAGTGGGGGAGCTCGGCCGGCTCGGCGTCGTCACGGAACCGCACCGCGAGGCCCCAGTCGACGACCAGGACCTCGCCGAAGGGGCCGACCAGGACGTTGTCGGGCTTGAGATCCCGGTGGAGGATGCCGCGGGCGTGCGCCATCTCCACCGCGCGACAGACGGCGAGCAGGGTGTCGAGGTGGACCTCGAGGTGCTCCGCTCGGCCGAAGGTCTCCTCGATGTGTGTCCGCCAGCTCCGGCCTTCGACCCGCTTCATGATGATGAGCGGCGCGCCGTCCGGGGCGACCCCGAGCCCGTGGATGGGCACGACGTTCGGGTGCGAGAGGGAGCCGGTGACGCGCGCCTCGCGGATGAAGTCGGCCACGCGCCCGGGGGTGCGCGCCTCCTCGCGGAGCGCCTTGACCGCCACCTCCCGGCCGAGCGCTCGCTGCTCGGCGGCGCGCACCACGCCCATGCCACCCTCGCCGATCACCGCGCCCAGCCGGAGCTCCCCGCTGCTCTCGGTCACCGGGAGCGGGGGGAGGGTGGGGGGCTCGGCCGCGGGCTCGCTCGCGAGGGTGCCGTCCGGACGCAGCGAGAGCGAGCCGACGTCGATCGACGTCGCCTTCAGGGTCGCCTCGAAGGACTCGCGCGTCCGGCTCATGCGGCGGCGTGCGCGTCGAGCGGCCAGCGACGGACGGAGACGAGCGGCTGTACGTCCTTGAGCTGCTGGCGGAGCTCGGCGATCGGGGTGCGCGTGCGCGGATCCTGGCGGAGCGCGCCCCGCAGCACCTCGGCGAGCTGGGCGAGGTTCGGGTCGCGCGCCAGCCAGTCGAGGCCCCGGAAGTCGCCGTCGTGCGAGAGGTGGGCGGTGATGATCGACACGTCGCTCTCGCCGGTCACCAGGGTGCGGCCGGTGAGCACCTCGAAGGCGAGCGCGCCGAAGGCGTAGACATCGGCGGCCATCGGGCTCGGCTGGCAGCCCTTGGGGACGAGGCCCCAGATCTCGGGCGCGCCGTAGTTGCTGGTCGCGCAGCCGGGGCGGAGGTGCCTGCCGGCGAGGCCGAAGTCCACGAGCACCGGCGTCCCGTTCTCTCCCGCGAGCGGGTCGGCGTCGCGGAGGATCACGTTCGAGGGCTTCACGTCGAGGTGTCCGACGCCGACCCCGTGCATCGCCTCGAGCCCGGCGGCGATGCCGTCGAGGATCGCGAAGGTCTGGCGCAGGTCGAGGGCGGCCGTCTCCACCACGCGCTCGAGCGTGGGCCCCTCGACCAGCTCCATCACCAGGATCGGCTTGGGGCGCGCGCCCGCGTCGAAGGTGACGAGGTGCGCGAGGTTGTGGTGCTCCGGGATCGACAGGAGCGCGCCCGCCTCCTCGCGGAAGAGCCTGAGGAACTCGTCCTCGCTCAGCGTCCGGGCGGCGGCGCCAGTGAACTCGGGCACCTTCAGCGCGAAGCGGGAGGCGTCCTCGTTCTTCTTCTCTTCCACCCGGCGGGCCACGAACACGCTGCCGACCGCGCCGGAGCCGAGGGTGCGCAGCACGTAGAACCCGCCGAGCGTGCGGCTCGGGGGGAGCCACGGCGGCAGCGGCGACTCCTTGGGCGGCGCCGGGATGGAGCTGCTGCGCGCCGGGGCGCCCGCGGGGGCCTCGCGCGGCAGGCGGAGGGCGCGGACCAGCGCGCCGGCCGCGACCTCGGCGAGGGGCGCGGGCAGGTCGTCGTGCAGGGCGTCGATCGTCGGCGCCATCGACTCTCGGAGCGACTGCGGGTCGCCGCGGTAGGCGCGCTCGATGGCGATGTCGACGATCTTGAGCGCCGGCGCCGCGACCCCGTGGGTGTCCTCGGGGGTCTCGCCGAGGCGTCGCTTGGCGCCCACCACCAGCCGCATCAGGAGCCGGATCGCCTTCTCGAGCGCCGAGATGCGCGAGCCCCCGCCGCCGGCCTCGCCGGCCAGCTCCTCGAGCGAGCGCGCCGCCTTCAGGCGCTCGATCGCCCGCCCGAAGGCGAGCAGGGCCGCGTGCAGCGCGTCGACCCGGGGTGAGCTCGCGGCGGGGAACGCGCGGGTCAGCTTGCGGAGCGCGTCGAGGCTCGCGCGGCCCCGGCTCTTGGTGTCGCGCACGTCCTCGGCGGTGACCCGGACCAGGTTGGCGTAGGCGCGGAAGATGGCCTCCATCTCCGGCACCATCGACGCCTCGGCCATCGTCACGAAGCCGTCGACGTCGGGCACGTGGCGGACCACCGCGAGGAAGACGTCGCTCAGCTCGCCGATCTCCTCGCGGAGCAGCGCGTCGCAGGCGCGGGCGGCGGAGGCGCGCAGCACGCGGGTGAGGGTGGACGGAGCGTCGTCGCGCACCCGGCCGAGGAGAGTGCGCACCACCCGGAGCCGGCGCCGCGCGAGGTCGGTGCTCTTGCCCGAGCCCCAGCTGCCGTCGGCGTCGATCGCGTGCAGCAGCGTGCGCAGCCGGTGGCCGCGGAGGGCCGGGTGATCGACCGAGCCGTCGTCGGTCACCGGGAGCCGCTCCTGGGTCAGGAGCCACTCGGTCAGGCGCGCGAAGTAGAGGTTGAGCGGCGCGGTGGCCGAGTCGTCGTCGCCGCGCGAGCCGAGGGTCAGGAGGTCGGCCAGCGTGCTCGTCGCGAGCAGGGCCTCGTCGAGCTCCCGCAGGGCCACGAACGCCTCGCGCCTCCCGTCGGCGTTCGTCTGGGGCGCCGCCTCGAGCTTGCGGAGCGTGGCGTCGACCCGCTCCAGGACCGAGTGCGCCCGGGTGAAGGCGGCGCGCGCGCCCTCCTCCGCGAAGGCCATCAGGGCCTCGTCGAGGTGGGAGCGCAGGGTCGGCGCCCAGTCCCGCTCCTCGGCGGGTCGGAGATCCTGGTCGAGCGCGGCCGCGAGCGCCGCGAGCCCGTCGTCGTCCGAGTCGAGGAGGCCGCCCTCGCGGAGGCGCGCGCGGGCCATCTGCCCGGCCCAGGCCCCGAAGTCGCCGCCGACGCGCTCCTGTCGCAGCGAGATGAGCCCCTCGGTCGCGTCGAGGCCGCCGGCCCGCACGATCGCGGTGCACAGCTCCTCCGCCGCCTCGGGCTCCACCTCGGCCGCGCGCGGGAGGCCGAGCAGCATCGCCGCCGCGACCCCGCGGTCCCGCTCGAAGATCGGCCCCTCGAGGAGCTTCAGCGCCCGGGTGAGGGCCCGCCCCGGGTTCACCGCGATGCTGGCCGCCAGCGACGCGGCCGCGCGCCGCCACTCGGTGGGCGACAGGTCCGGATCGAAGCCGGCGTTGATCTCGTCGGCGAGGCCGATCTCGTCCTCGCTCAGCAGCCCGCGGGCGGTGGCGACGTGGCGCCAGACGAGCGGCTCGCGATCCTCGAGCAGCCGGCGCCACGCCCGCCGCACCCCGCCGTGCTCGAAGACGCCGAGCACGCTGTCGTCGCCCTGGGAGCAGCGGCGGGCGGCCTCGCGGGCGGCGCGCTCGAGCAGGCGCGCGGCCAGGCGCCGCTGGGGCAGCGAGCCGGTGGACGGCGCGCTGAGCCACTCGTCGGCGAGCTCGCGCCGGGAGATGAGAGCCAGGGCGAGCGCGTCCGCGCGGGTGCCGCTGCCGATCGGCAGGTCGAGCGCGAGGGCGACCCGGGCCCGGACCGCGGAGCCGCTCAGGGCCCGCCGCGAGCCCATGGCGAGCCGGGTGGCGAGGGTGACGAAGGTGGCCGCGTCGCCGGTGTGCAGCATGCGCGCGACCCGCCGGCCGAGCTCGCGGCGCTCCTCGCCCATCGGCAGCACCGACGCCAGCTCGTAGAGGGCGGCCGCGGAGTGGGCCGGGGTCAGGAAGTCGAGGTCGTCGAGCAGCCCGTTGGCGATCGCGGCGCGCACGCTGGCGAGGACCGCGTCCGGGTCGAGCCCCTCGAGCGGGACCGGCTTCTGCTCGGCCGCCTCGGCCGCGAGGTTCGCCATGCTCTGGCGCCACAGGGCTCGGCGATCCTCGACGTCGTGGCTCTCGTGCAGGCGCGCGAGGCCGTCGACGTGCTCGCGAGAGGGGCGGGCCCGCGGCCGGGAGAGGAGGAAGGGCTGTTCAGCGGCGTCGGACAAGGACCTTCAGCATAACGGTAGGGAGCCCAAGGACTGAAACGGCTGCGCGTCGAGTCAGCCCGGCACGCTCTCGCGCTCCTGGGCCGCGAGATCCATCGCGGGGCTCAGGACCAGCTCTTCGTCGCCGACCTCGATGCCCACCTGGGCGAGCAGCCGGAGCGCGTTGCTGGTCTTCACCACACCCGGCCGCAGCCGGTAGTCGAAGGTCATCACGCCGTCGGCGATGACGTCGGTGAAGTGCACGTTCGAGACCCCGTCGCGCTCGTGCTCGAGCTCGCTCAGCGCCACGTCGTGGGTGGCCACGAAGCCCATCGCGTCGCGGTCGAGGAGGTGGCGGACGACGGCCCGCGCCCCGAGGTGGCGGGCCTTGGCGTTGGTGCCCCGGAGCAGCTCGTCGAGCAGGAAGAACACCGGGGGCTTGCGCTCGGCCTGGCTGACCACGAGCCGCAGCCGCGCCAGCTCCGCCTGGAAGTAGCTCGCCCCGGTCTGCAGCGAGTCGGCGATCCGCATGCTCGCCCGCAGGCGCACCCGGGGCACGGTCATCGATCGCGCGATCACGGGGCCCCCGGCGAGCGCGAGGGCCACGTTCACGCCCACCGCGCGGAGCAGCGTGCTCTTGCCGGCCATGTTCGACCCGGTGACGATCAGGCAGCGCCCGGGCCCGTCGATCGAGACGTCGTTGGCGACCCGGTCGGCGGCCGGCAGGAGCGGGTGCGCGATCTGGCTCGCCTCGAGCCCCTGCTCGCCGTCGACCACGGTGGGCATCGTCGCCGACAGGTCCTGGTGCTTGAGCACCGAGAGGCTCGCCAGCGCCTCGATCTGGCCGACCACGTCGAACCACTCGCCGCACTTGCGGCCGACGACCCGGATCCAGCGCTCGATGCCGATGAGGCAGTTGAGGTCCCAGAGGAGCAGCGGGTTGACGACGATCCAGACGATCCCCTGCTCGCGCAGCTCGTACCAGCTGACCCAGCGATCGAGCCGGCGCATCTGGGTCGACGGCGGCGCGCCCTCGATCCGGAGCCGCGCCTTGGCGTCCTCGAGCAGCGGCGACTCGAAGGCGTGCCCCTCGATGACCTCGAAGAGGTTCGCGTACGCGTCGACGAAGCCCTTCTTGGACCCCATCGCCTCGTAGATCTCGCGGGCGCGCGCCTCGGTCGAGCGCACGATCGCGATCTGCACGGCCAGCGGGAGGAGGAAGGCCCACCCCGGGAAGCCGGCCACGTAGTTGCCCGCGATGAGGAGGCCGACGGTCACCATCGGCAGGAGCGGCGAGACGATCTTCAGCCACGGCTTCGTCTCGTGCACGCCCTTGCGGTCCATCATCTCGACGAACGGGCCGGGGTCGAGCCGCTCGCGGCCGGTGTCGAGCACCGCGCCCTCGAGCTCCGCCCGGAAGTCGACGAGCGGCGCCAGCTCCACGACCGCCGCCTGACGCGCCGTGATCTCCTCGCGGGTCGCCGGGGAGGCGAGCCAGCCGGTGAGCGTCTTGGCCCCGGCCGCGGTGTGGGTGGTGTCGATGCGCTGCAGCAGCGACGCCTTGCCGACGATGTCGAGGTCGGAGGCGTAGGGGTGGCCCGGGGGGATGGTCGCGTAGGGCTCGGGGAGCGCGTCCCACTGACCGGTCATGCGCTTGACGTGCCGGTCGTGGAGGTCGCGTCGGGTCGTGGCCCGATCGCGGCGCGCCATGGTGCGGCCCTGGAAGCCGCGGACCACGAGGAAGACGAGGAAGGCGGCGCCGCCGCCGGCGGCGAGGATCCAGTCGCCGCGGAACAGCCCCGAGCCGGCGAGCACCGCGGCCAGCCCGAAGAGGGTCAGCTGGACGATGCTGAAGCGCTGGTCGGTCTGGTCCTGCGCCGCGCGCTCCTTCTCGAAGCGGTCGCGGAGGGCCTGATGCTGGGAGAGGGGGCCGCCATCGGCGCCCTCGGCGGCTCCGCTCACGAGCTCTCGCCGTCCGCGCTGCCCTCGGCGTCCGCCGGCTTGAAGTCGGGCGGCAGCTCGGAGCCCTCGCCGAAGAAGAAGTCCTCACACTGTTTGAGGAGGAACTCCGTGCCCTGCTTCGAGCTCACGTCGATGCGGAACTCGTTGATGAGCATCGTCGAGTGCGCGATCCAGAGCCGCCAGCCCTCCTGCGACACGTTCTCGTGGATGCGCTGACCCAGCTCGTTGGGGAACGGCGGGCGCGGGAGCTTCTCTCCCTCTTTCTGAGTCTTCACGCAGAACACGGTGTCGGCCATCGGTGAGCGTCTCCCTGGGGCTGGCGAGCGTAGGTCTCGGGTCCGTTCGCCGCAACCTTCAGCGACCGGTGCCGTAGAAGCCGTCGGCGAGGCTCGGGCACACCGAGCGCAGGATCTCGCACTCCATCGGCGGCTCCGGTTGCTCGAGGAAGCGCTCGAGCTCCGGGAGGTTGCCGGCCGCGGCGCAGCTGGGCGCGCGCACGTAGTCGAGCCAGAGCTCGGTGTCCGCGGTCACGCAGGCCTCCACCTGGGCCACCGTCGCCTGACAGAAGGGGTCGACGAAGGGATCGCTGCAGTCGGTGTCGAACCCGTCTTCGGGCGGATCGGCGAGGCAGGAGGTGACGTTCACCTCGCACTCCTCGGGGTTGCGGGTGACGATGAGGGCCCGGCCGACGCAGGCCCGCTCGGCCCGCTCGGCCGCGCCGATCTTGCCGTCGATGTAGGCCACGTAGCTCTCGCAGGCGGTGCGCGCCTCCGCGTCGTCGAGGTCCGAGGCCTGCTTGTCGTCGGGCGCGCCGCTGTCGTAGCTGCCGGTGCACCCGACCAGCACCAGCACGATCGAAGCCATCCAAGCTCGCATGGGCACCTCCTCCGCGCGCGATCCTACAGGGTTCTGTGGGATCGATGCACAGAGAGATTTCTCTCGCGCGCCTTTGCGAGGTGTCCGCCCATGTAGGAGGTAGGCGCCCATTCGAAGGCCCATGGGGGAGACGAGATGATGGAGCGGACCTGGAATCTGGCCCTGCTGGCGGGCTGCCTGCTGGGTGGCTGCGCGGCGCAGACGGCGCGCCCGCCGGCCGACGACGTGAGCGCGAAGCAGGAGGCGCTCGAGGGCGCGCCCTGCACCGAGGACGCGCAGTGCGACGCGTGGGAGTACTGCGATCGCATCCTCTGCATCCCGGAGGCGGGGGCCTGTCCGGCCCGCGGCGCCTGCCGGGCCACGACCCGCTTCTACGACAACGAGAGCACCCCGATCCCGGACGCCGATCCGGCCGGGGTGGCCCGGGTGATCCGGGTCGAGCGGCCGGCCGCGAACGTCGCCCGGCTGCACGTGAGCGCGACCCTGCGCCACACCTGGCGGGGCGACCTGCGCGTCGTGCTGGTGTCGCCGAGCGGCACCGAGCGGGTCCTGCACGACCAGACCGGCGGCAGCGAGGACGACCTCACGATCACCACCGACGTGACCGACGCCTTCGACGGGGAGTCGGCGGTGGGCGACTGGACCCTGGTGGTGAGCGACCACGCTCGGCGCGACACCGGTCGCATCGCCACCTGGCGGCTGGAGTTCGACTTCGCCGAGCCGGCCCCCAGCCCCGAGCCGGGGCGCGGCGTCTGGAGCCAGGTCGTCCTCCCGAGCACCGAGAGCGACCACCCGTACGCGAACGACTTCGATCGCACCTGGGACCTGCGCCCGCTGTCGGCCGGCGCGACCCGGGCGCGCGTCCACTTCGCGCGCCTCGACGTCGAGCGCGGCTACGACTTCGTCGAGATCCTCGACCTGTCCACCGGCGCGGTGCTCGACCGCTTCACCGGGGACCTCGGAGAATTCACGACCGGCGAGTACCCGACGGGGGATCTCGGCGTGCGCCTCGTGACCGACCACTCGGTGACCGGCTGGGGCTTCCACGCCGACCGCGTCGAGGTCTTCGGCCTCGGCTGCCTCGAGGACGCCGACTGCGGGGACGGCTTCCAGTGCCCGACCGAGGTCGTGCGCTGCATCCGTCACCCCTGCTTCCTGAGCTGCGTGCCGGCCGCGCCCGGCGGCGAGGGCGACGCCTGCGCGGCCGACGCCGACTGCGCCGAGGGGCTCTTCTGCGGCACCGGCGGCGCGTGCCTCGCCCGCGGGGCGTGCGACGTGGTCGCGGACTGCGATCTCCCCGGCAACTCGTGGATCCACCCGCTCTGCGTCGGCCGGCCGACCTGCGACGGCGTGAGCTGCGGCTGGGCGTGCGACACCACCCCCGCCGAGTGCGCCGAGGGCGACACCCGGGACGACGGCTGCAACACCTGCACCTGCGCGGGCGGTCGCTGGGCGTGCACCGAGCGCTTCTGTCCGCCGGTGGGCGGGCCCGGCTCGAGCTGCGGCGCGGGCAGCACCTGCGACGCCGGCCTCACCTGTGACCGCGGCCCGACCGACGGCGCGAGCTGCGTGTCGAGCCAGCCCGGCGTGTGCGAGCCCGGCCCCGAGGCGCGGCTCTGCCCCGCGGTCTACGCGCCGGTCTGCAGCTGCACCGGGCAGACCTTCCAGAACGACTGCGCGCGCATCGGCCTGGCGCCCTGGGCGCACGACGGCGCCTGCGCGCTCGACGTCGCCATCCCCGACGCCGACGTCGACGGCGTGACCCGCACGGTGGACGTGCTCGCTCCGGTGGGGGCGCGGCGCGCCCGGATCCAGGTCCAGATCGACCACACCTGGCGCGGCGATCTCGTGGTCTGGGCCGACGCGCCCGACGGCTCGCGCCACGTGCTGACGAACCGCGAGGGCCGCTCCGACGACGACTTCGTCTACGATCAGATCCTGGACGTGCGCGACGCGATCGGCACCTGGACGCTGCACGTCAGCGACCGCGCCTCTCAGGATCGCGGCGTGCTCCGCTTCTTCAACGTGCTCGCGCAGTAGGCGACCTGCGGGCGCTCCCCCGCGGAGCGCTCGCGGGCCCTCGCCTCAGGGGGCCGTGCAGCCCATCACGACGACGTCGTCGATGAAGCCGGAGTCGTCGCCGGTGGAGAGGCTGACGTCCTTGTCGTAGCGCCAGCGGAGGGTGTGCGAGCCGGCGGTGAGCGGGAAGGTCGCCGTCGCCGGGCCCACGGAGCCGGCCCAGTCGTCGACGGTGGCGCCGTCGATCGAGAAGATGAGGTCGTCGCAGCAGCTCTCGCTGCTGACCCGATAGGTGAAGCTCACCATGCCGGCCCCGCCGCAGGTCACGTCGAGCTCGAGGTCGCTCGTCTGGTTGTGCGTGATCGGGCCGCTGCGCGCGCTCGCGGTGCCGGTCAGCGGCGAGGTCGTCTCGATGATCCACGGCGACGTGCCGCCGCCGCGCCACGCGGGCCCGAACGCGCCGGACTCGAAGTCGTCCTCGAAGTCGCCGTTGCCGACGCACGCGCCGGCCTCGCAGACCTCGCTGCCGCAGTCCGAGTTCACCAGGCACATCTGCCGGTCGCGGCAGCCGCGGCAGTCGAAGCCGCCGCAGTCGCGATCCGTCTCCTCGCCGTTGAGGAAGCCGTCGTCGCAGGCGGGCTCGGCGCAGGCGCCGTCGACGCACACCATGCTGTCGCAGTCCACGCCGCGGGTGCACGCGTCGCCCGCCGGGCAGCCCGGGCAGGTGACGCCGCCGCAGTCGACGTCGGTCTCGTTGCCGTTCTGACGGCGGTCCTCGCAGGTCGGCTCGGCGCAGGTGCCGGCGCGGCAGACCGAGCTCTCGCAGTCGTCGTTGCGCTGGCACATGCGGCCCTCGCTGCACGCCGCGCACTCCATGCCGCCGCAGTCGACGTCGGTCTCGCTCTGGTTGCGGGAGCCGTCATCGCAGGTGGGGACGCCGCAGACGCCGCCCGTGCACGCCCCGCTCAGGCAGTCGGTGTCCTCGACGCAGTCGTCGCCGTCCACGCAACCCGGGCAGGAGCCGCCGCAGTCGCGGTCGGTCTCGTCGCCGTTGCGGCGCCCGTCGAAGCAGTCCCCCGGCGCCGGCCCGGTGTCGGCCGGCGTGGGGCGCGCGTCGGTGCGGGCGCCGCTGTCGAGATCGGGGATCCGCGCCGGGCCGCCGTCGCAGGCGACGAGGGCGAGGGTGGCGACGGAGGCGAGGGCGATCGAGCGAAGCATGCCGCTAACGTACGTCGGCCCGCGCCCCCCGGTCGAGGGTCAACCGCGACGCAGGATCAGGGCGGCCCCGAACAGGATGAGCGACAGGACCGGGGCGAGCCCCCGGGCGCGCGCGCCGCCGGAGCCGCAGCAGCCGCCGCCGCTCGACGCGGTGGGGGGCGCCTGGTCCTCGGCCGGGGCCTCCGACGCGGCCGGGCGGGGCGGCGCGGCGTCCACCCACTCGCACTGGCTGCGCTGACAGCGGGCGTCGCCGTCGCAGCGGGGCTCGGCGTCGCGGCAGGGGCCGCGGTCCTCCGCGATGGGCGCGCACGGGTCCGGCGGCTCCTTGTGCGCGCCCGGCCGGCACATCTCGGCCGGGTTCTCGACGTAGGCGACGCACCGCATCGCCGGGCAGCGCGCTCCGTCCGGGCAGTCGGCGTCGGTCTCGCACCAGGGCAGCTCGCAGCGGGTGCCGCCGTGGTCGGTCACGACGCGCTCGCCCTCCCGGCAGGTGATGTCCTCGGGGGGCGGCAGCGCGTCGGCGGCGGCCGCGGTGGGCGCGGCGAGGATCAGCGCGAGCAGGGCGGCGCGGGTCATGCGCCGACGGTACCAGAGGTATGCTCGCGCCCGTGACCGACGACCGACGGGGGGTGGCCTACGAGAAGGTGGACGCGGCGTACTTCGCCGAGCGCGGGCTCAAGCGCTACGCGCGGGTCTGGTCGCTGTGGGCGCTGGGCGTCGGCGCGGTGATCAGCGGCGACTTCTTCGGCTGGAACTTCGGCCTCGGGTCGGGGGGCTTCGGCGGCATGCTCGTGGCCACCGCGATCATCACCGTGATGTACGCGGGCCTCTGCTTCTCGATCGCGGAGATGTCGCCCGCGCTGCCGCACACCGGGGGCGCCTACTCCTTCGCCCGCACCGCGCTCGGGCCCTGGGGCGCCTTCGTGACCGGCCTCGCCGAGAACATGGAGTTCATCCTCACGCCGGCGGTGATCGTCGTCGCGATCGGCAGCTACCTCGGCGCCATCTTCCACACCCCCGCCGAGCTCGCGCCGCTCTGGTGGCTCGCCGCCTACGGCGTCTTCGTCGGCCTCAACGTGTTCGGCGTCGAGGCGAGCTTCCGGTTCACGGTCGTGATCACCTTCGTGGCGCTCGGCATCCTCACCCTCTTCTACGTCACCGCGATCCCGCACTTCGACCTCTCCCTCGCGCTCGACCTGCCGGGCGAGGACGCGTGGTTCCCGAAGGGGTGGGGCGGGGTGTTCGGCGCGCTGCCGTTCGCGATGTGGTTCTACCTTGCGATCGAGGAGCTGCCGCTCGCGGCCGAGGAGGCGCACGACCCCGCGAAGGACATGCCGCGGGGCATCCTGCTCGGGCTGCTGACGCTGGTCGTCGCCGCGTTCCTCACGCTCCTGCTGAACACCGCGATCCCGCCAGGCGCCGCGGCGATCTCGACGAGCGAGGAGCCGCTGCTGGTCGGCCTGCAGACCACGCTGGGGGAGGACGTCGGGGCGTGGCTCGCGCTCTTCGCGGTGGCCGGGCTGGTGGCGAGCTTCCACACCATCGTCTTCGCCTACGGCCGGCAGATCTACTCGCTCTCGCGCGCCGGCTACTTCCCGCGCTGGCTCAGCAAGACCCACCCGGTCCGCAAGACCCCGCACGTGGCGCTGGTGGTGGGCGCGACGCTCGGCTTCGTGGTCGCGCTCGTCCTGCACTACGTGGGCACCGACCACCCGGTCGGCGCGGTGCTGCTCAACATGGCCGTGTTCGGCGCGGTCATCAGCTACGTGCTCCAGATGCTCTCGTTCATCGCGCTCCGGATCCGCTTCCCGGACCTGCCGCGGCCCTACCGGAGCCCCCTCGGGATCCCCGGCGCGGTGATCGCGCTCGTCATCGCGCTCGTCACCCTGGTCACCTTGTTCGTGGTCGACCCGGTCTACCGCCTCGTCGTGATCGGCGCGGCGATCTGGTACGCGCTCGGCCTGGTCTACTTCGCGGTGCACGCGCGCAAGAACCTCGTCTACTCCCCGGAGGAGGACTTCGCCGAGCACGTCGCGAAGGGGGGCCCGTGACCGATCGGCTCGAGGCCTCTCCCTGGGCGCTCCTGCGGCGGGCCGCGGGAGGGCCGGCGGCGCTCCGGGCCAAGGCGGTGGGGCTGGCGAGGGCGCTCTCCGCCTACGCCGACGGGCCGGCGCTCGACGCGCGGCTCGAGCGGCTGGAGGCCCTCGGCTACCTCGAGCGCGCGCCGTCGCGGCTGCAGCTGGTGGTCGGCTCCATCGACATGCTCCGCTTCTGGATCAGCCCGGCGGCGGCCGAGTACTACGCCTCCCGCGGCATCTCGTTCGGCTTCCACCAGGTGCTCCGCGTGCTCGACGATCCCGCGTCGATGGTCGACCCGACGGGCTTCCTCAGCACGCGCGACGCGATCATCGGCCACCTCATGCAGGTGGTGCACGCCAACCCGGCGTACGATCTCCAGCTGCTCGAGAGCCACGAGGGCGGGCTCGAGGCGCTCGAGGCGCAGGTGAACGCGATGCTCGAGGGCACCCACCCGCGGGCGGAGAGCATCGGCGCCATCGTCGAGGAGCCCGACTACCACGCGCGGCTGCTCGCGTACGTGCGCGCCTACCGCGAGACGAGAGACGCCGACGCGCCCCTGCGCGACAACATCGCCCAGGACCCGAAGTGGCGGCGCATCGAGCGGACCTTCGGCACGCTCCCGGGCGCGATGCGCTACTTCGCGGGGCTGCCCGACCGGCCGCTCGCCGCGGCCTGGCACCTGCTGACGGTCCGCTCGTTCCCCGGCTGAACGTCTACTCGGCCTCGTCCTCTTCCGGCGGGAGGAACGAGGTGCTCAGGGGCGCGACCGAGACGATGAGCGCGCGCTTCTGGAGCCCGCGGGTGATCCGTCCGACCGAGTTGAAGCGGGTCGACGCGTAGAGGAGGGTGACCCGCTCGTCGAGGGCCACCGGCGCGGGGTAGCGGAGGTCGACGCTCTCGAGCAGCTCGACCTCGTGCCGCTCGAAGGCCACGCCGTCGAAGCTGCCGGCGACGTAGAGCTTGTGGGCGCCGTCCTCGCGGATCGACTCGAAGTAGAGGCGGACGAGCGGTCGGCCGGCCGGGGTGGTCACCGCGAGGGCGCCGGGGTGCGCGCGCTCCAGCTCGGGCGACTCCCCGAGGTCCATGCCCTCCACGGTGATCGGCCCGAGCGGAGTGAACGCGAGCCCGTCGCTCGAGCGCGCCACCCGGATCTCGCCGCCCGCGTCGTAGTACATCAGCCAGTCGCCTTCGGGCCCGCGCACCACGCTCGGGCGCGTCGGGGCGCCGGTCGCCGCGGCCTCGGGGCCGAGCACCGGGCCGTCGCCGACCCGCGTGAAGGCGCCGTCGAGGCCGGGGGCCTCCGCCACGCCGATGCCGCCGTCCGCCGCGTAGTAGAGCCGCGCCACGCCGCCGTCCTCGACGACCCACGGATCGAAGACCTCCTCGCCCTCCCAGGCGGCCTCCGCTGTCAGGATCGCGCCTCCGCCGTCGAACGCCCCGAAGCCGTCGTCGCGGCGGGCGCCGCGGTGGATGCGGCGCGCCTCGAACGCGGGCCAGAAGATCTCCCCCGCCGGGTGGTCCTCGGGGACCATCGGGAGCGGCTCCTCGACCGGCGGCGCGGAGGTGAAGAAGACGAAGTCGCCCTGCACCATCGCGCCCACGAAGGCGTCCTCGAGGAGCAGCAGGGCCGCGCCCGGCGTGCCTCGGAGGCCGGTCTCCTCCGGCGCCTCGAGCACCCGGAACGCGCCGGTCCCGCCGTGGGGCAGCGCCTCGGGCATCCCGCCCGGATCCCCGATGGTGCTGCAGGCCGGCGCGATCAGCCCGAGGGCGAGCAGGCCGGCGACGGCGACGAGTCCGCGCTTCATTCGAACCTCGCTTCGATCGTGGCCCCGCCGGCGATCATGTGGCCTTCGGCCGTGTAGTCCCCGACGGGATCGATCGGCGACTCCTTGATCATCGTGCGCGACGGCAGCCACCCGTACTGGAAGTGCACGTCCATCGCGAGCGAGCCCGGCAGCACGGGGCGGAGCTGGAACAGCTCGAGCCCGGCGCCGACGCTCCAGGCGTGACGGTCGGTGTCGATCAGGTTGAACGCGCCGCCCTGGTTCGGGGCCGGGCTGTTCTCGTAGAAGTAGCCGGCGCGCACCGCGAACGCGAGATCGGTGTTGCGCACCGCGGTGTACTCGACGCCCACGCGCGGCACGATCCGGTCGGAGAAGTTGGCGTCGGCCGGCACGCCCTGGGTCAGGCTGTCGGGCACCATGATCGTGTCCTGGAGCTCCGGCGGCACCGCGATGCGGAGGTCGATCGCGCTCGAGCCGATCGGGCTCTGGTAGAGCGACCAGAAGAGGTAGGTCGCCTCGAACGAGATCCGCAGGTCGGGGGTCGGCTCGACGCTGGCGCCGAAGCTGATCTGGTGCGGCACGTAGGCGTTGACCGACTGCGAGAGCAGCGAGAGGTAGCCGGGGATGACCACCTCGCCGACGATGATCCGGGTCGCGTCGCGCGCGTCGATGCTCGGCCGCCCGCTCGAGTCCAGGGTCCCGACCTCCGCCACGAGCGTGTTGTCGAGCGCGTACTCGCCGCGGTAGACGAGGCCGAAGTTCAGCCACTCGAGCGGCTGCACCTGCACGCCGACCTGCGGGTAGCGGATGGTGATCAGCTCGGCGGTGAGCTGGTGCTCGAGCTGCGAGTTCAGCGAGGGGTTGGCGAAGTCGATGTCGCCGCGGATCAGCAGGTTGTTCTTGGAGTAGCTGAGGAACGCGATGCCGCCGCCGATGCGCAGCCAGTCGAAGGGCTGGATCGACAGCGAGGTCGCCAGGTACGTCCGCTGACCGCGGTTGTCGTAGAGCTCCCAGCGCGGGCGCTCCCGGGGCAGGGTGCGGGTCCGGGAGACTCGCTGGTCGTTGAGGTGCACGCCGAGGCCGAAGGCGAACCGGAAGTCGTCGATGCGCCCCGGCACGTTGAGACCGAGCACGATGCCGTGCACCGGGTCGACGTTGGAGTCGTACCCGTTGACCTCGAACATGTGGTGGGCGCCGAACCAGCCCACGCCGACCCGCAGCTCGCCGCTGCGCACGAGGCCGGCCGGGTTGTAGTAGTTGGCGCTGAAGTCCTCGACGTCGGCGGTGACCGCGCCGCCGAGCGCGACCGAGCGCGAGCCCATGCCGTAGGTGTCCATCGGCTGGGCCGAGGCGAGGGACGGGGCCAGCGAGAGCGCCGCGAGGGTGAGCAGGAGGGCGCGCATCAGAACTCCGCTCCGATCGTCCAGCCGCCGACGAGCCCGTAGCCGCTCGTCACCATCGGGTCCGCGCCCGCGGTGCGGCCGATCTCGTGGGTACGGTCCATCAGCACGTGGGCTTGCCCGTAGGCGTCGAGCACCAGCTTCTCACCGCCGGGGCCGAGGTGGATCGTCCAGCCGAAGCCGGCGGTGAGGATGTGCCGGTCGTTGTCGAGGACGCGGAAGGGCACCTGCTCGCTCGTCGGCTCGCCGTTCGGCAGGCGGCGGTTGGCCATGCGCGCCGGCGGGGCCGGCGAGAGCTGGAGCGCGTAGCCGCCCCGGAAAGCGAAGGTGAAGTCGCCGTCGTGGTGCGTGCCCTCGACCGCCACCCGCGGGACGACCACCGGCGAGAACTCGGGCGCCGGCGCCTGCGTGCCCATCGCCGTGGTCCCGATCTGCATGCCGGGGAAGGAGCTCCACAGCTGGGTCGTCACGTTGGCCACCAGCATCAGGCTCGGGATGGGCTTCCAGTGCCCCTCGGCGATGATCGTCGGCGGGTCGTACTGGACCACGCCGCCCACCCGGAGCACGGGCAGCATCACCGGCAGGTCGGCGGTGGCGATGTTGAGGTCGGTGATCGACACGAGCTCGTGCCGATACGTCAGGCCGATCCCCCACTCGGGCTGCGTGTAGCGGGCGCCGACGATCGGGGCGAAGGTGGTCAGCAGCTGGGTCTCGACCACCGAGCTGAAGGCGTTGGTCTCGTCGAGCCGCACGTCGAGCACGCCGAAGACGTTGGCGAGCGCGCTGAAGCCGAAGCCCAGGGAGAGCCCGTCGACCAGGCCGTGCAGGTCGATCCCGAGCCCCACCTGGACGGCGAGCACCTGGGCCCGGTCGAGCACCGTCCACTGCGGCACCTCCGGGAAGGTCACGTTGCCGCGCAGCAGGACCTCGGCCGGGGTGTAGAAGCCGCCGCCGAACACCAGCCGATCCTCGAGCACGTCGCCGAAGGGCAGCGGCAGGTGGAAGCCGATCACGATGCCGCGGCCCGGCGTGATCGGGGAGCGCTCCCCGTCGATGCTGAGCTGGAAGTTGCCGCCCTGGAGGCCGAGGTGCAGGCCGCGCGTCCGCACCGGCGCGAGGCCGGCCGGGTTGCTGAAGACCGCCTCGTAGCCTTCGACGTACGACGCGCCGGTCATCGCCATGCCCGGCGAGCGGCCGCCGAAGCCGAAGAGGTCCTGAGGGGAGGCGTACGCGGTGCTCGACGTGAACAAGAGCAGCAGCGCCGCGAGGGGGGCGTGTTTCACGCGCGTGACGATACACGAAGAGGACCCCCACGCGGGGATGAACGGCGTTCAACCGGCGACGGAAAAAGAACGGCCGCCGCGAGCGAGTCGCGGCGGCCGTCGGCGAGCGCGGTCGGCTCAGCCCTGGCGGCAGTTGACCGTGATGCGGTGGTCGCCGCGGTGCAGCCAGTCCCACACGCGGATCACGTAGGTGCCGGGCTGGAGCTGGCGGGTGATGGAGGCGTCGTTGCGGCCGGGGCCGCTGTCGTCGTCCTCCTCGAGGAGCTGACCGTTCTGGATCAGCGCCATCTTCGGGTCCTTGTTGTTGTCCGCCGACGCGGTGCAGGTGTACTGGCCGGCCGCGGTCACGTTGAGGGTGAGGGCGCGGGACGCGTCGCGGTCGTTGCGCGGACGCTCGAGGATCGGGAAGTCGGGGATGGTGACCACGGACGGGGTGCCGAGGGTGATCGCGCCGACGGGGGTGAGGGGCTGGAGCCGCTGGGCCGCCATCTGCGCGGTGAAGGGGCGCGCGCGGAGATCGGTGACGCGCACCGAGTAGGTCCCGGGCTCCATGAAGCGGACGAGGCGCGAGTTGAGGCCGTCGCCGCCGTCGTCGTCCTGATCGACGAGGGTGTCACCCTGGTAGAGGTAGACCTTGGGGTCGGCGCCGCTGCCCGCGGTGACGTCGATCTGGTACTCGCCGTTCTCGGCGACGGTGAAGTTCATGCTCGGCGGGATCGGCACCTGGAGGGAAGCCGGCGGCTGCCCGATCTGGAGCGTGCCCGGGGTGGCGCCGGCCGCGCCCGGCTGCGCCGCCGCGACGCCCTGCGCCTCGGTGGTCGTGCCTTCCCCTTCGGAGTCGTCGTCGTCCCCCCCGCACGCGATGATCGCGCCGAGGAGCGCGAAGGCCGCAAACATGCGGGTGGCCTTGATCAGCTTCGTCTTCATTCCATCTCCTGAGTTGTCTCGACGGGGTCTCGACCGCAGAGGCGGCGCCTCCCCCCAAGCCGAATGGGGCGGAATGTACCAGCGCATGCCGGGATCCCGAACCCCTTCCGTGGCCCATCGGCCGTACCCCGAGCGAACACAGCAGCTGGGGTGCCAGCCGATGGTTTCCGCCAACTACGCCAGCCACGGCCAAGAGATCCCTCACGGTCACACCGGGCCGTGTCCGATGTCACAGGTCGGGGAGTGGGGTGTCACGGCCTCGCGTCGTCGAGTTCCTGAATCCCGGCGCGAGTTGGGGCATACTCCCGCGCGTGCGGTGGAAGTGGCTCGCATTCGCGGGGTTGGTGGCGAACCTCGCCCTCGGCCCGGTGGCCTCGGCGCAGGACGTCCAGGCCGCGGCCGCCGCGTTCGGCCGAGGCCAGCAGGCGCAGCTGCGCGGTGACTACGCGCGCGCCGCCGAGATGTTCGAGCTGGCCGATCGCGCGGCCCCGAGCCCCGAGGCGCTCCGGAGCGCGATCCGAAACCACGTGCAGGCCGGCCACGCGGCCCGCGCCGCCACGCTCTCCACCCACGCGCTGGAGCGCTACCCGGACGACGAGGCGACCCGGACCCTCGCCGAGCAGACCCTCGCCGAGACCGCCGAGACGCTCGCGCGGCTCACGGTGCGCTGCGATCCGGCCTGCGCGCTGACGGTGGACGGACGCGCGGTCGGCCTCGAGGCGCGCGAGGAGACCACGATCTTCGTCGATCCCGGCGAGCGCGCGGTGCAGGCCACCTGGTCGGACCTCGAGCCGGCGCGGGGCACGGTCACCGCGGTCGCGGGCGAGAGCGCGCGCCTCGCGCTCGAGGGGCGGGCGGCGGAGCCCGAGCCGGAGCCGGTGGAGGTCGCCGCGGTGGAGGTCGATCCGCCCGCCGATCCCGAGCCGGCGCCGCCCGCGGCCCCTCCCGGCGGCGGCGGCATCACCCCGGTGGTGTTCTTCGTCGGCGCGGGGCTCACCGCCCTCGGCGCCGGGCTCTCGGTCTGGTCCGGGCTCGAGACCCTGTCGGCCCGCGACGCCTACGTGGAGAGCCCCACGCGGGCCGGCTATGAGAACGGCGTGGGCCTCGAGACCCGCACCAACGTCCTGCTGTTCAGCACCCTCGGGCTCGCCGCCGTCACCGCGGTGCTCGCCATCTTCACCGACTGGGACGACGACTCCGCCGACGTGTCGCTCACGGTCTCTCCGCACGGCGCGTTCGCGTCGTTCTCGATGGAGCTCGACCGATGACCGAGGCGCCGGTCGAGGAGGAGGAGGCGGAGGTCACGCACCCGCGCCGCATGCTCGACCGCTACGAGGTCGTGGCGGAGATCGCGCGCGGCGGCATGGGCACGGTGCTCCTCGCCCGGCTCGCCGGGGCCGGCGGCTTCGAGCGCCTGATGGCGATCAAGCTGATGCACGAGCACCTCGCGGAGGACGAGGCCTTCGTCACGATGCTGCTCGACGAGGCCCGGACGGCGGCGAACATCCACCACCCGAACGCGGTGGGCATCGTGGACGTCGCCGAGAGCGCGCTCGGCTACTACCTCGTGATGAGCTACGTCGAGGGCTTCACCCTCGCCGATCTGGTCGGCCACCCCGACCTGAGCGACCGCGAGCGGATCCGGCTCGGCCTGCGCTGCCTCGTCGACGCCTGCCAGGGGCTCCACGCCGCGCACACCACCCGGAACGCGCGCGGCGAGGCCCTCGAGATCGTGCACCGCGACGTGTCCCCCCAGAACGTGCTCGTCGGGCTCGACGGGGTGGGGCGGATCGTGGACTTCGGGATCGCCCTGGCGGCCTCGCGGGTCGCCGCCTCCCGCCCCGGGGTGCTCAAGGGCAAGCCCTCCTACATGGCGCCCGAGCAGGCGCAGGGGCACGCGTGCGACGCCCGGGCCGACGTCTTCACGCTCGGCATCATCCTCTGGGAGATCCTCTGCGGCCGTCGGCTGTTCCAGGCGGAGGTCGACGTGGCCACCCTGCTGCAGGTGATGACGGCCGAGATCGCGCCGCCCTCGAGCGAGCAGCCCCTGGCGACCGAGGCCCTCGATCGGGTGGCGATGAAGGCGCTCGAGCGCGACCTCGACGTCCGCTACCGCGACGCGCGGACCCTCGGGAAGGAGCTCGAGGCGGCGGCGGCCGAGGTCGACCTCATCGCGACGACCCACGAGGTGGCGGACGCGCTCGCCGAGCACTTCGCCGAGCGCATCGAGGCCAAGCGGGACGCGATCCGGCACCACCTCTCGAGCTCCGCCGGCGAGCCCAAGCCGCTCGAGCCCGGTCAGCTCCAGCTGATCCCGAAGCTCCACGACCTCGGGCCCTCGCCGCGCTCCGGCGCGGTGGTCACCCGGGAGACCCACAGCGGCGTGCGCGACGTCGATCCGCACGCCCGCACCGGGGTGAGCGCGCCGCCGCCCGAGCTCGAGACCCGGGCGGCCAGGCCGTCGGGCGCGACGCCGCGGGTGGCGCCGGAGCCGGTCGTCGAGGACGCGCCGTCGCCGTCTTCGCCGCCGCGCTGGCTGTGGATCGCGGTGGCCGCGTGTCTCCTCGCGGTGGTCGGCGCGTGGCTGGCGCTCAGGCCCTGGGAGCCGGAGGTCCAGGCCGCGGTGGACGAGCCAGTGGCCGAGACCGAGTCCACCGAGTCCGAAGCCGAGGCCGACGCCGTGGCCGAAGCCCTCGCCGAGCCCGAAGCCGAGCCCGAAGCCGAAGCCGAGCCCGAAGCCGTGGCCGAGTCCGAAGCCGAGGCCGAGGCCGAGGCCGAGGCCGAGGCCGAGGCCGAAGCCGAGTCCGAGTCCGAGTCCGAGTCCGAGGCCGAGGCCGAGGCCGAGGCCGAGTCCGAGGCCGAGTCCGAGTCCGAGTCCGAGGCCGAGGCGCCGGCTCGGGGCGCGCCTCGAGCTCGTCCGCGGCCCACGCGGCCGGCGCCGGATGAGCCGGAGGCGCCTGCGCCGAGCGGGCCGACCCTCGAGACCAACCCCTACGTGACCCGCTGATGCGCTCAACCTTCGTCGTCGCCCTCGCCTTGTGCGCCACCGGCTGCTTCGTCTTCGACGAGGGCCTCTACCAGTCCGTCCCGCACGTGGACGGGGAGCTCGCCGAGGTCTGCGGGGCCACCGCGCCGCTCCTCTACTTCCCGGAGGGCGCCCAGACGCACGGCTTCGACGTCGACACGCGCGGCTTCGCCGACAACGCGCGCGAGGTCAGCGGGTGCACCGGCCGCGTGCAGCGCGGGCCGGACCTCTTCCTCTCCATCGACGCGCGCCGCGGAGAGCACTGGCACTTCCACGTCGACGTCGACCCGTTCGACGGCCGGGCGACCGCCAACCCGTCGATCTACGTGCTCGACGACTGCGACGAGCGCGCGTGCTCGGACGGAGACGGGCTCGATCGCTGCGACGCCGGATCCGACGAGCACTTCACCTTCATCCCGCCCGCCGACGACAGCTACGTGGTCGGCTTCGACTCGCCGGACGAGACGGGGTTCGAGGGCCGGGTGCTCGCGTTCCGCACCGTCTGCGGGGACGGCAGCCAGGACCACAGCGAGAACTGCGACGACGGCAACACCGAGAGCGGCGACGGCTGCAGCGCGGAGTGCTTCACCGAGCTGACCGGGACGACGCCGGCCGAGGTCGAGGTCAACGACGACGTCTACAGCGCCAACCTCGTGGTGATGGGGCTCGGCGACACCGTGAACGTGCGCGGCGGCCTCGACAGCATCTGCGAGGTCGACGTGTTCGCGGTCGAGGTCCCCGCCGGCGCGTCGCTCTTCGCCGGCCTCACCGACGGCTCCGGCGCGTGCCCCGCGCAGCTCGAGGGCGCCACGCTCGAGCTGATCGAGCTCACCGGCGCCGGCCCGGCCCCGCGCGTCTCGGCGGCGGGCGGCGGCGGCGCGTGCGCGGCCATCGACGAGACCGACGCGCTCGCCACCGACCTCGACGCCGGCACCTACTTCATCCGCGTCACCTCGCTCCGCGAGCGCCCGGACGCGACCTCGTACCGCCTCGCCCTCTCCCTCGTCGCCGGCGGCTGATCACGGGCACTCGAGGGACTCCTCGAGGTTCGACCAGCCGTCGCCGTCCCGGTCCTCCCAGGCGTCCGCCGGGTCCGTGGGGTCGAGGCCGCGGCGGGTCTCCCAGGCGTCCGGCATGCCGTCGGCGTCCGCGTCCGGCAGCGGCGCGCCGCTCGCGAGCTCGGGCCAGCCGCCGACCTCCGACGGGTGATCGATGAGGCGGCCGGTGCCGCTCCGGATGTCCTCGACGACGCGCGCGTCCACCGCGTCGCGGAGCGGGCGCGACGCGCCGACGGTCGGCAGGAGGCGGTCGACGAGCTCGGCGGCCGGGATGGGCTCGGCGGGCGCGTCGCTCATCTCGAACGGCGTGAGCGCCCGGACGCTCTCCGGCAGCGGCGAGCCGTTGTAGTCGCCGCCGTGCACGCCGCCCCAGCCCATGACGGCCCAGTCGTCGCTCGGATCGGCGCGCGGGGTGAGGTTGTCGCGCACGTAGATGGACTCCGGGACGAGCGGCCCGCCGTCGCTGCCAGACACGATCACCTGGTAGCGCGAGGGGCGATGCATGGGCCCCGCGAGGTAGACGTTGCCGACGAAGTTGACGCGCGTGCCCTCCGACAGCGCCATGGCGGCGCCGACCTGGTAGCCGTTGTAGCCGACGTTGTTGATCAGCTCGTAGGGGTGGGCGCACCCCATGAGCGGGTTTCGATCATCGTTGTGCGCGAAGACGTTCCGGACCAGCGAGACCCGCGCGTTGTCCGGGCCGGCGATGAAGCCCTTCGAGTGCGGCAGCCCGTAGGTGTGCGTCGAATCGAACAGCGCCTCCGAGATCAGGTTGTCCTGCACCGTGATGTCGCTGGCGTCGTACCAGAGGTTCACGTTCTCATCGACGGCCCAGCTGAAGCTGTTGTTGGCGAGCACGATGTTGCGGCCGGCGGTCACGGTGATGGCGTCCACCGAGTTCGAAGGCTCGGTCGACGGGCCCGGGCGCACCCGGAGGTAGCGGATGACGACCTCGTCGGCGCTGCTGAGGATGGCCGGCGTGTTCACGTGATCTGCGGTGCGCAGCGCGATGCCGCCGCCGGGCGCGGTCTGGCCCGCGACGGTCACGTGAGGCTCGGTGATCCGGAGGCTGCTCTCGAGCAGGATCGTGCCCGACACCGCGAACACCACCACCCGCGGTCCGCTCGCGGAGAGCGCCTCCCGGAGCGAGCCGGGGCCGTCGTCGGCGAGCGTGTCGACGACGATCACGCGGCCGCCTCGACCGCCGCGCGCGCCGGCTCCGAAGCCGACCGCGCCCGGGAAAGCGCGCACGGGGCCGAGCTCCCGACAGACCTCCACCCCCGCGTCGCCCGCGCGGGCGCCGGCGTCCGCGCCCGCGTCCTCGCCCCCGTCGGCCCGCGCCGTCCCCGCGTCGAGCGGCGCGTCGCAGTCGCACGCGGAGTAGGCGTCGCCGGACGCCGCGCAGACCTGCGCGCCCTCGCGGCCGGGCTCGCACAGGCAGGCTCGGGTCTCGTTGGGGACGCAGGTGGCGGGCTCGGGCTCGCAGGCGGCGACGAGCAGGCCGATGGCGAGGAGTGAGGCGGCGCGCATCGCCTCACGCTACGAGGCGTTCGGCGTCCGGACGAAGCGGGAATCGTACGGTGTACGGTGGGTCAGCGGGCGAACCGCTCGAACGCCTCGGCGAGGGCGCGGCGGAGGGCGGCGACGCGCGCGCCGTCGGGGTGGTCGTCGAGCTCGTCGCCCAGCTCCAGGCAGACGTAGGTCAGGCAGATCGTCGGTCGCTCGACGGGCGAGAGCGCGCAGCCCTCGCGGCCTCGGAAGGCGCAGCCGCCGCCGTCCACCCCGTCCGCGGCCGGGGCGCGCGGGGCCTCGCGTCCGGCCGCGCGCAGCGCGCGCACCTCCGCCTGGCTGAAGACCTCCAGGGTCGAGGTGCCGCAGCAGCGGCCGCCCTCGAAGACGCCGGCCGGCGGCGCGCAGCCCTCGGCGCATCCGGCGCAGGCGCGCACGCCGTCGAAGGCCTCGGCGAGCTGCCGCTTCAGGGCCTCGAGGCGCTCCGCCTGGGCGCGCATCGACGCGCCGGCCGCGCGGCGCGAGGGCTGCGCGCTGAAGCGGGCGCGGAGGCGCCGCAGGTCGGCGTCGCGGGGGCCGGGACGGAGCAGGCGCGAGAGGGGCACGAGCACGAGGGCAGTATGGTCACGGCGCGGGCGTCGCGTCGATCGGGGGCCGGACGACGTGCTCGGCCGGCGCGGGAGCGGGCGGCGCCAGCGTCTCCTCCTCCTCGAGCACGGTGAGGATCTCCGAGACCAGACCGCGGGCGCGCGCGTAGTCGACGGGCGGGCTCCAGTCGTCGGAGAAGGCCATCTGCCGCTCGATGAGCTCGCGGCGCTCGCGCATGCGGCGCTCGACGATCGCGCGCAGGTCGGAGGGCGCGCGGATCACCCACGGGGTGACGAAGAACAGCAGGTTGCGGCGGACCGTCCGCTCCTCCGTGCGCCCGAAGAGCGCGCCGAGGATCGGGATGTCGCTGAGGATCGGGACCCCGCTGCGCACCAGCTCGGTCTGGTCGCGCATCAGGCCTCCGATCACCACCGTCTGACCGTCGTGCGCCACCAGCTCGGTCTCGGCGACGCTCTGGTTGAAGATGGTCGCGTTCAGGTTCCCCTCGGCCGAGTCGGCGGCGCGCGAGTCCTCGGCGCGGATCTCGAGCCGGATCTCGCCGTCGTCGTTCACGTGCGGCGTGACCTCGACGATGGTGCCGGTGTCTCGCCGTCCACCCGAGCTGGTGCTCGAGGCGAACGCGGTGGCCGCGGCGGCGCTCGCGTCGTCGGTCCCGGTCAGCAGCGGGTTGAAGCCGGGCACGCTCGACCCCTGCAGCGGCACCGACTGACCGATGTTGATGGTGGCCTCCCGGTTGTCGAGCACCAGCACGTGCGGCGTCGACAGGATGTCCGCTTGGGTGGTGCCGCTCAGCGCGTGGATGAGCGCGCCGTACTGGGGGATGGACTGGCCGTTGACCGTGAGCCCGCTGACGTCGTCGCCGGTCACGCCGAAGAGCAGCCCGTTCAGCATATCTTCGCTCGGGGGCGCGACGCCGGCGTGGAAGAAGCCGAGGGCGCTGGTGCCGAAGAGCTGCGCGATCCCGCCGAGCAGGTCGACGTGCAGCGCGTTCGAGTGATCGACCGTCAGCTCCATCACCACCATCTCGAGGAACACCTGACGCGGCGGCGCGTCCAGCTCCTCGATCAGGGTCTCGACCGCGCGCTGATCGGCCGGCGTCGCGGTGACCACCAGCGCGTTGAGATCGGCGTGCGCCTCCACCCGGACCCGCCCCTGCAGCCCGAGCGACTGGCCTTCGCCCCCAGCCGTCTGGGTGGCGTTCAGCCCCAGCAGCCCTTGCATCGTCGTCGCCACGTTGGCGGCGTCGCCGTGCTGCAGCCGATGCACGCGCACCGTCGCCCGCGCTCCGTCCTCGCGATCCAGCTCGCGGAGCAGGCCGATCACGCGCCGATACCCGTCCTCGGTCGCCACCACGATGAGCGCGTTCGTGCGGGGCTCCGCGAGCACCCGGTAGACCTGCGCGCCGCCCTGGCTGCCGACCTCCGTGGGGGCGGCCTCCGCCTGCGGGGTCGCGCGGGCGGGGCGACGCGGCGCCGGGCTCGACCGCGCCGAGGGCGTCTCCTCTTCTTCGCCCAGCACCGCCATCACCTGCTGCGCCGTCTCCTCGGCGTCCGCGAAGTGCAGCCGCTCGACCCACACGTGGGCGTCCCCGCGCGAGACGTCGATCGCGTCGAGGATCCGGCGCATGCGCGCGATGTTCGCGCCGGTGTCCACCAGGATGAGGGTCGACGTCGGCGCGTGCGTCACGATGCGCCCCGAAGGCGAGCGGAAGCTCTCGAGGATCTGAGCGGCGTCGGAGACGGGGACGTGCGCGACGTGGTGGAGCCACGTGACGTAGCGCTCTCCGCCCCCGGCCGCGTCGTCGTCGGTCACCACCGGGATGGGGCGGCGCGAGGCGTTCTCGTTGTCCTCCACGTAGTAGAGCCGCCCGCGCCGCACGAGCGTCAGCCCGTTCTGCTCGAGGATGGCGAGGAAGGCCTGCCACGCCTCTCCCGCCGTCACGTCGCGCTGGCTGGCGACGGTGGCGCGCAGCTCGCGGGCCGGGCCGGTGACCACGATCCGGCGACCGGTGAGGCGCGTCATCATCTGCACCAGGTCCATCAGGTCGCCGTCCTCGAGGTTGAACCGGACCCGCTCGGCGGGGCGCGCGGGGGGTGGGGGCGCCGCGTCGGCTTCGTCGGCTTCGTCGGGCTCCTGGGCCCGGGCGTCGAACGGCAGGGAGAGCGCGAGCAGCAGGGCGAGGAGTCGGAGGCGCATGCGCGCTGGCTCAGCAAGCCGTGTGCCTCGACCGCCGGGCGCGGCCCGGCGACGCGTGAGGGGGCCGGCTCGACAACCTGGCGCCCGCTCCGTGCGAGTCGCGACAACCCGTCGACGGCCGACGCCCGGCGGCGACTCCGCGTCGTGACGGCGCGGGTCACAGACGGTCGCAGATCCATCGCGGCGACGCAGCCTTCGCGGGGTTTGCCCCACGCCAAACGAGGGCGCCGGCGCGGGATCACTTCGGAATGAGATCCCCGGCGCGGTTGGCACTTCGCGTGCTGAGTCGGGGGGCCGGAGGTGCTCGACATGAGAAACTGGAACAGACTGGGATTCGTGCTCGCGCTCGGCCTCGCCGGGTGCACGATGGAGGCGGGCGACACGTCGGCCCCGCTGATCGCCGACGGCGACGCGGGGGTCTGCGAGTCGTCGTGGACGACGCGGCTCAGGGTGACGACCGGCGCCCGCGCGACGGTGGGCCGGGTCAACTACGAGATGATCGGCGACGTGCTGTACGCCTCAATCATCATGGCGCCCGACATGACGATCGGTGACACCTATCTCGGCATCGGCACGCACGGCGCCGCGCCGACCTGGGTGGTGGCGAACCCCGAGCCGTGGGTCACGGGGTGGAGGAGCGAGATGCGGATCCGACAGCGGGTCCCGCGCGACACCTGCGGGACGTCGGTCAAGATCCAGCTCCAGGCCAACGTGCGGCGTCGTGACGGCAGCGGGCGACGCCTGGCGTCGGCCTACGGCCCGCAGGACCGCGGCCGCTGGGGCTGGGCGGACTTCCGCCCGTGGTGCTGCGACGACGTCTGCGATCCGTCGATCCGACGCTGCGACGTGGATTGATCGACCGCTCGTCGCTCCCGGGGCGCGCGTCCCTCCCGCGCGCCCCGGCCTTCGAGCTCCGTCGTCACGTGCGCAGCCTCTCAGGTGGTTGGACCAGTCCGTGCTAGGCCGATCGCGGGCGTCCGCGACTCGACCTACGCTTGGGATGGAAGACATGGCAGACGACGACCGCTACCGCTTGAAGCATCCGGTCCGCCTCGTGACCGCGGCGGCGCTGTTCGATGGGCACGACGCGTCCATCAACATCATGCGCCGCATCCTGCAAGCCTCCGGGGCGGAGGTGATCCACCTCGGCCACAACCGGGCGGTCGAGGAGGTCGCGCTCGCCGCGGTGCAAGAGGACGCGCAGGGCATCGCGCTGACCAGCTACCAGGGCGGCCACGTCGAGTACTTCGAGTACCTGCGGCAGCGGCTCGACGCGCTGGGGGCGCCGCACGTGCGCATCTATGGCGGCGGCGGCGGCGTGATCGTGCCGAAGGAGATCGAGCGCCTGCACCAGAGCGGCATCGATCGGATCTTCAGCCCGGAGGACGGCCGCAACATGGGCCTCCAGGGCATGATCGACGTGGTCCTCGAGGGCTGCGACTACCCGATCGCCGAGAAGGCGCCGCAGACCGAGGAGGGCTGGCTCCCCCTCGCGCGCAAGATCTCGCTCGCGGAGCTCGGGCAGGAGCGACCGGCGGGCGAGCTGCCGAAGGTCCCCGTCATCGGGCTGACCGGCACCGGCGGCGCGGGCAAGAGCTCGCTCACCGACGAGCTCGTGCGGCGCTTCGTCACCGACTTCCCGGAGAAGAAGGTCGCGGTCCTGTGCATCGACCCGACCAAGCGGAAGACCGGCGGCGCGCTGCTCGGCGACCGCATCCGGATGAACAGCATCAAGCAGGGGCGGGTGTTCATGCGCTCGCTCGCCACCCGCGGCTCGCGCAGCGAGGTCAGCGTGGCGGCCAAGGACGTGCTCGGCGTCCTGAAGCAGGACGGCTTCGACCTCATCTTCGTCGAGACCGCCGGCATCGGGCAGGGCGACAGCTCCATCACCGAGCTCGCCGACCTGTCCCTCTACGTGATGACCGCGGAGTACGGCGCGCCGAGCCAGCTCGAGAAGATCGAGATGCTCGACTACGCGGACTTCGTCGCCATCAACAAGTTCACCCGGCGCGGCTCCGAGGACGCGCTGCGCGACGTGCGCAAGCAGTACCAGCGAAACCACCAGCGCTTCGCCGACGACCCGAAGTCCCTCCCGATCTTCGGGACCAGCGCGGCGCACTTCAACGACAGCGGCGTCAACGCGCTGTACGCGCACCTGGTGAAGGCCGCCAGCGATCGCTTCGAGCTCGGCTGGAGCTCGCACTACGAGGCGGGGCCCGCCCGGGTGACCGACACCAGCCAGCACGTCATCCCGCCGGGGCGCGAGCGCTACCTGAGCGAGATCAGCGACGCGTGCCGCGGCCACCGCGAGTGGACGGCGGAGCAGTGCGAGCTCGCCGGGGACCTCGACGCCATCGCCCGCACCGTCCAGCTGCTCGGCGGCCCCGCGCATCCGGGGTTCCTGCCCTACGGCGAGGCGGCGGTCGGCGGCGCGGAGCCGCGGCTCGGCGGGCTGATGGGCGAGCACGACGCGCGCCTCGAGCGCCTCGACGCGGGCTGCCGCAAGGTGCTCGCCGAGTGGAGCGACTGGGACGCGGCCTACCGCGCCGATCAGTACACCTACCGCGTCCGCACCCGCGACATCACGGTCGAGAGCTACCGCAGCTCGCTGAGCGACACCAAGATCCCGAAGGTCGCCCGCCCGCGCTACGAGGGCGCGGCCGATCGGCTCCGGTGGCGGCTGCTCGAGAACGTGCCCGGCGAGTACCCGTACACGTCGGGGACCTTCCCGTTCAAGCGGACCGCCGAGGACCCGACGCGCATGTTCGCGGGCGAGGGGCCGTCCGAGCGCACCAACGAGCGCTTCCACTACCTCGCCGACGGGCAGCCCGCGGCGCGCCTGAGCACCGCCTTCGACTCGATCACGCTCTACGGCGAGGACCCGGACTTCCGCCCCGACATCTACGGCAAGATCGGCGAGAGCGGCGTCAGCGTCTTCACGGTGGAGGAGGCCGAGCGCCTCTACGCCGGGTTCGATCTCTGCGACCCGACCACCAGCGTGTCGATGACGATCAACGGGCCGGCGCCGACCGTGCTCGCGTTCTTCTTCAACACCGCGATCCGGCAGCAGTGCCGGCGCTTCCTCCGCGAGCAGGGCCGCCTCGAGATCGACGAGGCCATGGTGCTCCAGCCCGACGCGGCGCGGGGGGCGACCTGGGCCGAGACCCGCGCGCTCCTGAGCGCGGACGAGCTGGCCGCCTGCCGCGAGCGCGCCCTGAAGAGCGTCCGGGGCACGGTGCAGGCCGACATCCTCAAGGAGGATCAGGGCCAGAACACGTGCATCTTCAGCACCGAGTTCGCGCTGAAGATGATGGGCGACGTGCAGCAGTTCTTCATCGAGCACGGCGTCCGCAACTTCTACAGCGTCTCGATCAGCGGCTATCACATCGCCGAGGCGGGCGCGAACCCGATCCACCAGCTCGCCTACACGCTCGCCAACGGCTTCACGTACGTGGAGTACTACAAGGCGCGTGGCATGGACGTGAACGCCTTCGCGCCCAACCTGAGCTTCTTCTTCTCGAACGGGATGGACCCGGAGTACAGCGTCATCGGCCGGGTGGCGCGGCGGGTCTGGGCGGTCGCGATGAAGCGCCTCTACGGCGCCAACGCGCGCAGCCAGATGCTCAAGTACCACATCCAGACGAGCGGCCGATCGCTGCACGCGATGGAGATCGAGTTCAACGACATCCGCACGACGCTGCAGGCGCTGCTCGCCACCTTCGACAACGCCCAGTCGCTGCACACCAACGCCTACGACGAGGCGATCACCACCCCGACCGAGGAGTCGGTGCGCCGGGCGATGGCCATCCAGCTCATCATCAACAAGGAGTTCGGCCTCGTCTTCTGCGAGAACGCGACCCAGGGCAGCTTCCTGATCGAGGAGCTGACCGACCTGGTCGAGGAGGCGGTCCTGAAGGAGTTCGACCGCCTCACCGAGCGCGGCGGCGTGCTCGGCGCGATGGAGCGGCAGTACCAGCGCGGCCAGATCCAGGACGACTCGCTGAAGTACGAGCACCAGAAGCACTCCGGCGAGCTGCCGATCATCGGCGTCAACACGTTCTTCCCCAAGAACGCCGCCGAGGCCGGGGCCCCCGCCGAGGTCGCGCTCACCCGCGCGAGCAAGGAAGAGAAGGAGCGCTGCATCGCGCGCCTCGAGGCCTTCCACGAGGCGCACGCCGCCGAGGCGAAGGAGGCGCTCGCCGAGCTCGAGCGCGCGGCCCTCGCGAACGAGAACCTCTTCGACGCCCTCCTCGCCGCGACCGAGCACTGCAGCCTCGGCCAGATCACCCAGGCGCTCTACCGCGTCGGCGGCGAGTACCGCCGGAACCTGTGACCTTCTAGACGGGGCGCTGGGTCCAGCGGCGGTGGGCGCGGCGGAAGCTCCGCACGCCGGAGAAGCCGAGCGCGTCGGCGACGGTGGCGAAGGGGGTACCCTCGGCCAGCATCGCCTCGGCCCGGCGTCGGCGCGCCGCGTCGAGGACCTCTCGGAAGGTGGTGCCCTCGGCCGCGAGGCGACGCTGCACGGTGCGCGGCGTCTGGCCGAGGCGGGCGGCCACCGCGTCGAGGTCGGCGGCGGCGAAGCCGAGCTGGCTCTCGATCGTCTCGACCACGACCGCGGCCGCGCTCCGCTCGCCCATCGCCTCGAGCTTCGCGCGGCCCTCGGCGCGCAGGTACGCGAACACGACGGAGTCCGACGTGGCGAGCGGGGTGGGCGCGCCGCGGCGGAGGGCGAAGCCGCAGGTCCGGGCGCCGCGGGAGACCGGCGCGCCGAGGGCGTGGGCGAGCGACGCGTCGTCCGAGGCGTCGTGGGCGGCGAGCCACACCCGGGTGAGCGGCAGCGGGCCGGGGGTCACCGCGTCGATGGCGCGATGCACGTAGGCGATCGTGTGCAGGTTCAGGGTCGGGCCGAGCGCGTCGGCGCTGCCGTGCACGTAGTAGTGGAGCTCGGTCTCGTCCCGGGTCTCGCGCACCTCGAAGCGGCCGACCGGGTTGATGAGGCTCGCGTGCCGCGCCAGCTCGCGCAGGCCTCGCTCGAGGTCGGGCGCCGTCCGCACCAGCAGCTCCGGCAAGCCATAGGTGCCGAACGGGACCGCCCGCGCGAGCGCGAGGCCGAAGGGGCGCCGCTCCGATCGCGCCGCCGCCTCGGCGACGAGCCGCTTCACCCGCGACAGCGGCGCGGCCATCGTGCCGTCGGCCGCGCTGGCCGGCAGCCCGCACCCGGCGAGCAGGGCCGCGGCGTCGTCCCCCTCGAGCCCGGCGAGCGAGAGCACGAGCGGGGTGAGGCGGAAGATGAAGAGCGGGTCGCCGTTCACCGGCGCAGCATGCCCCCGCGCGCGTCGCCACGTTAGCAGCGCGCGGAAAATGACTGCGCGCGTCGCCGCGTTAGCAGTGCGCGGAAAATGACTGCGCGCGCCTCGCCGGTGGGACGCCGCGCCCAGCGCGCCAGTCGCTCCGTAGAGCGCGTGGTGTCGAGCACGCTCGAGCGACCCTCCGACACGCCGCCCGACAGTCGCTCCAGATGCGCGTCGAGGTCGGCGGCCGGGTCGGCCGCCCGGACGGTCGTGTCGCGTTCGGGCACCGGGTTGTCGCGAGGTGTCCTGGCGTCTCTTCGTGCCGCGCGGGACAGTCTCGCATGCCCGACCCCGCCGAGGCCGTGGTCCCCGCGCTCCACTGGCTCGCCTCCCTCGCGCCGACGCGGCTGACGGGCACCGAAGGCGAGCGGGCCGCGCACGACGCCATCGCCGAGCGGCTGGAGCGCTCGGGCGGCGGGGCGCGCTACGAGGTGGAGCGGCGGCCGTTCCGCTTCCCGCGGCACATCTACGGGAGCCTCGCGCTGCACTTCGGCCTCGCGCTCGCGCTGGCCGCCGCGCCGCTGGTGGGCGCGCCCGGCTGGGTCGCCGCGATCGGTCACCTCGTGGTGGCGTTCAGCTTCTACTCCGAGGCGGTCCGTCGTCGTCACGTCCTGCGCAAGCTCTGGCCGTCCGTCCGGACCCGGAACCTCCTGGTCACCCGGAGGGCGACCGCGCCCCTGCGGCGCCGCGTGGTCCTGCTGGCGCACGTCGACTCGGCGTTCACCGGGCTCATGTTCCACCCGCCGATCCTGAAGTGGATCGCCGCGCCGCCGCCGCGCGCGCTCCCCTTCCTCGGCAAGCAGCTCCTGCTCCCGTTCGCGAGCCTCTTCGCGCTGGCCGCGGTCGAGCTGCTCGGGGTCGCGCCTGGATGGATCACCCTCGCGCTCTCGGTGCCCGCGCTCCTGGTGTTCGTGATCAACGCCGAGATCGTCGTGCGCAACCAGCCCGTCCCGGGCGCGGCCGACAACCTCACCGGCTGCGCCGCGCTGGTGGCCCTCGCGGAGGCGTGGGCGGAGCGCGACGTCCCGGACGACGTCGAGCTCGTCTTCGCCTTCACCGGCGCCGAGGAGGCGGGCACCGGCGGGGCGGCCCACCTCGCGCGCACCATGGGCTGGGAGCGGGAGCGCACCGCCGTGTTCGCGCTCGACACCCTGTCGAACGGGCGCCTGTTCATGCTGGAGGAGGGCGAGCTGTTCCGCGTCCCCATCCCGGGCGCGCTCGCCGCCGAGGTGCGCGGTGCGGCGCGGGACGCGGGCCTGCCCGAGCCGGCGCGCTACCCGGTGCCGGCCGGCGGGACCGACGCGCTGCCGTTCCTGGTCGAGGGCTACGACGCGCTCGCGCTGACCTGCATCGATCCGGAGCAGCACGCGCCGCGGAACTACCATCACCCCGACGACACCGCCGACCGCGTGGACCCGGCGCAGCTCCGCGACTCCACGCGGCTCGCGGATCGGCTGCTCGCGCGGCTCCTCGCCGCCGAGGCCGATGGGCCTCACTCTCGAGGCGCGGGGCCGGCCACGAACCGAGCCGACGCCGCGATCTCCACGCCGTAGCGGTCCCGGAGCCAGGCGTCCGCCCGGAGCGGCGCGCCCTCCACCTCGGAGGTGGCGAGCTCGAGCACCACGAAATGGGAGAGCCCGACGCCGCCGCCCGGCTCCGGCTGTAGCGGCGCGCGATCGCGATAGCCCGCGACCTGACGCCCGGCGTCGTCGAACACCTGGAGCTCGACGAAGGGGTTGTCCGTCCCGAGGGGAGCGTCCGGGTCGCCGGGGTCGATGCCTCGCGCCTCCAGCGCGAGGACGAACATGGGGCTGCCCTGAAAGCCGATGACGATGGGCACGACCGACTCGGCGTCGATCGGCACGAACCGCCCGTCCTCCGTGTCACCGGCGCAGTCTTCACCCGACGGCTTCACGCAGCGACCGAGCACCAGTCGCGCGGCTCCGCCGTCGACGGGGCCGGGCGTCGAGGCGTCTCGGGGCGTGGACGCGTCGACCTCCGCGCGCGCCGCGTCGAGCGCCGGCGGTGGTGCGGCGTCCGCGTCGGCCCGGGGCGCCGGCGTGGCGCAGCCGGTGAGCGCCAGCAACAAGACGCCCGCGGAGCGGTGGAGGCTCGTCATCTTCGCGAACTCGACCCTGCCGTAGGGGCGCGCACGACGAGGGCCGCGCCGGGGAAGGCGCGGCCCTCGAGGAGCGCCATCGCTCAGAAGAGCTCGAAGTAGGTGCCGGACGCGCCGGCGGTCCCGGTGAAGGGCCCGCGCGTTCCACCGCCGCCGCCATCGACCCGGGCCAACCCGGTCATCGTCCCGGCGGGCGCGAAGAGCTTGATCCGCCCTCCGCCGCCGCCCGCCGCGGCGAAGCCCGTGCTGTGCCCGTTGCCGCCGCGCGCGCTGAGCACCCCGGAGACGTCGATGCGGCTCGTGGCGTCGAGCAGGATCCCCCCGCCCGAACCGCCGCCGCCCTCCGAGAAGGATTCGTCGGCCGTGCCCCGGCCGCCGTCAGCCTCGACGCTGCCGGAGACGGTGACCGTGCCTGCGCGAAGGACCACCCGTCCGCCGCCGCGCCCGCCGCTGTCGCTCGAGGCGTTGGCGCCGCCCGAGCCGAGCTCGACCGAGCGCGACGTCGCCGAGCCGTGGACGGGACCCGAGGCCATGCAGGTGTGCCCGAAGCCGCCCTGGCCGCCGTAGCCGCCTCCCGAGCCGTCGCAGGTGCTCGTGCCAGCTCCCTGTCCACCGTTGAAGCCGCTCGCGTTCGCGTCGATCACACCGTCGACGGTGATCGTCGGCGCCGCGATCACGAGGCTGCCCGCGGTCGGGGTCGCGCCCGTGCGCGGCAGGACGCGGATCCTCCCGTTGATCACCGCCCCGCCCGAGAAGGCGTGGTCCCCGTACATCGTGATCACCGCGCCGCAGGGGACGAAGAGCTCCCCGTCGATCGGCATGCCGCACGAGCTGTCGCAGGTGTCGTCGAAGTTCACCACCGGCGAGTCGTCGCGCGTGCACTGGGTGGCGCAGCCGTTGTCCACGATCCCGTCGCAGTCGTTGTCGATGCCGTCGCAGACCTCGGCGCCGAGGGTGGCGGGGCAGCGATCGGTACGGCACTCGTTGCCGTCGCCGCAGATCGGCGCGGACGCCGAGCAGTCGGTGTCGACCTGGCACGACGCGCCGGCGGCGCCCGCGGAGCAGAAGCCTCCGGTCGCGCAGATCGGCGCGGAGGGGCCGCAGTCGGCCGCGGTGCCGCAGGGGTCACCGAGCCCACCGGGCGGGCCACCGATCGACATCACTCCGGGGTCGCAGGTCTCGTGCGATTGCACGACCCCGTCTCCACAGGAGCCGTCGGCGGTCTGGCAGTCCGCGGAGCAGTAGTCTCCGCCCACCGTGTTCCCGTCGTCGCAGGCCTCGTTGCTCTGCACCGTCGAGTCGCCGCAGGCGCCGGTGACCGTCTGGCAGTCGGCGCTGCAGTAGTCCCCCGCCATCGTGTTGCCGTCGTCGCAGGTCTCGACGCTCTGGACCACGCCGTCGCCGCAGGCGCCGGTGACCGTCAGGCAGTCCGGAGCGCAGTAGTCGCCGGCGGCGGTGTTGCCATCGTCGCACATCTCGTTGCTCTGCACGGTGGCGTCGCCGCAGGCTCCGGTGACCATCTGGCAGTCCGCGGAGCAGTAGTCGCCGTCGGTGGCGTTTCCGTCGTCGCAGGTCTCGACGCTCTGGACCGTGCCGTCGCCGCAGGCGCCGGTGACCATCTGGCAGTCGGCGCTGCAGTAGTCGCCGTCCATGACGTTGCCGTCGTCGCAGGCCTCGTTGGTCTGAGCCGTGGCATCTCCACACGACCCGGTGACGGTCAGGCAGTCGGCGGCGCAGTAGTCGCCGTCGTCGGTGTTGCCGTCGTCGCAGGTCTCGTTGCTCTGCACGGTGGCGTCGCCGCAGGCTCCGTTGGCCATCTGACAGTCGGCGGCGCAGTAATCGCCGTCGTCGGTGTTGCCGTCGTCGCAGATCTCGTTGGCCTGGGTGGTGGCGTCTCCACACGACCCGGTGACGGTCAGACAGTCGGCGGCGCAGTAATCGCCGTCGTCGGTGTTGCCGTCGTCGCAGGTCTCGTCGGCCTCGACCACGCCGTCGCCGCAGATCGAGGTCGGGCCCGCGTCCGGCAACCCCGAGTCCGTCCGGCCGGCGTCCGTGTCGCCGCCGTCGGACATCGTCACGGCGCCATCGTCGAGGGAGGCGTCACCTCCCACGCCCGCGTCGGTGGTCGTCGCGCCGTCACACCCCGCCAAGGCGAGGCACAAAGCAATGAATGGAGCACTCCTACTGAACAGTCGTTTCATCCGGTGGTCTCAGAGCACACCACACCTTCCGTCCACCACTCGGTGGGGCTTGTACCGGTCGCGAAGTCGCGCGCGCAAGCGGGAATGCGCGCAGAGCCGATTTCAGTGCCGAGGCGCGGCGCGCCGGCGCCGCGTCGCCAGCAGGAGGAGGGAGAAGGCGATGAAGGTCGGCCCTGGCGAAGGCGATCCGTCGGCGGCTCCGCACCCGCCGGAGGGCGTCCCTGGCTCACCTCCGGGGCTGGCGTCGCGTCGCGCGCTCGCGTCCGGCGAGGGCGTCCCGGCGTCGAGCTCGCCCGCGTCGATCTCCGGGCCCGCGTCGACGCGCGGGCCCGCGTCGGGAGAGACCCCGGCGTCGGGTGCGGGCGGTCCCGCGATTCGCACCGTGGCGCCGCTCACCGCGCCGCCGACCGTCACCGTCACGGCGTCGATCCCTCCATGGCGATCGGGGCCGAGCGTGCGGCGGTAGCGCCCGAAGCCCTCGTACTCGACGGGGCTCCGCCACACGCCGAGGGTGGTGCGCCAGACGGCCCCCGCGAGCCCGCTCCCCATCAGGCGGCGGTGGTCGTCCCGCGGCTCCCACGTCAGGGTCGCGTGCTGCTCTGGGATCGCGACGTCCAGCTCCGAGGGGCGCGCGCGGAGCGTCCCGTGGAGCTCCGACGGCGTGCCACGCGGGGCGCCCTCGAGGGTGACCTGGCACGACACCCCCACGCGCTCGCCGTACCACTCCACGTGCATCGTCGCCTCGCCGGGCGTCCGGGTCGCGCGGACGCGCTGCAGGTAGTGATTGTCGAAGCGCACCACCGGCTCCGGGAGGGGGGCCAGATCTCCGACGAGCTGCGGCGCGGTCCCGAGGTCCGGGAGGGGCTCGCCGTGTGCGTCGCGGAGGAAGACGAGGAAGTGGAGGACGTCCTGGCCGTCCGGCCGCATCGTCTCCATCGCCGGAGCGCAGTCGGAGTGCGCGGGGGAGACGTGCCGGCGGACCTCGTCGGCGCTCGAGAGGCGGCGCAGTCGGGCGGGGGACCCGAACGCCGCCCCATGCACCCACAGCTGGACGAGGGCGTCATCCGCGAGCGCCGAGGTGTTGAGCCCGATCTCGAAAACGCCTCCCGCGCTGGTCGAGGTGAGCGGCGTGAGCGCGACCCCGTCGGCCGTCAGCGCGATCGCCGAGCGGGGCACCTCGACCGGCCGCCCGTTGACGTCCCGGAGCGCGCCCCTGACCACCAGGAAGGGCGCCCCGAGCTGGACGAGCGACTGATGCCTCACGAACGAGCGCGCGCGGTCGACCACGCCGGCGACGTGAACGGGGGACGACGCGACCTCTGCGCCGTCGACGACCAGCGTGAGGACGGTGTCCCCCTCGGCGTCGAAGCGGAGGTCGCCGGTGTGCTGGCCGTCGCCGTCGTACGTCAGCGGGGTCGTCTCGCCGGCATGTCGGACGCGCACCACCGCGTGGGGCGGGGCCCCGCTGACGACGGCCCGAGCCGGCGCTCCGACGACCGGGCGCCCGGGCACGATCCGCAGGCGGCGCAGGGGCGGCTCCACGACGGGGTGCGCGCCCCAGGCGCGCCCCTCGATCTCCAGGTCGACGCGGGTCGGTCCCGCGCCGCTGGCCCACGTCGCTTCGAAGCTCCCGTCGGGGACCGGGCTCGCCACGATCGGGGCCGCGCCGTCCGGGCGGACGAGGACGCGGGCGCCCGCCGGCCAGGGAGAGCCGTTCGCGTCGGTCGGGCGGAGGACCACGCGCCCCGGCTCCGCCTGGAGCCAGTCGGGCTCGGTGATCGTCAGGGCGCCGCCCGTGGTCGCGGTCGCGGCCTGCGTGTAGCCGCTCGGCCACCTCACTCTCAGGTCGACCGTCCGGCCTGGGACGTCGCAGGGAGGCGGGAAGCTCACGCGAAGCGCCGGGTCGCTGGCACCGGCGAACGAGCCGCCGCCCACGACTCCCGCGACCCGGGTCGCGCCGTCGCAGCTCGCCGTGACGCGGGCGCCGACCGCCGCGGCCGCCGTCTCCGTCGCGCGCAGGCGCAACCGGAGCGGCGCCGTCGACGGGAAGTCGTTCCGATGCAGCGCGATCGTGCCGTCGGTCTGCCCGATCGCGATGTCCGGGTCCCCGTCGGCGTCCACGTCGCCGACCGCGAGCCCGCGCCCGGTGCCGCGCGGCGCGAGGCCCCAGCCCGGCGGATCCAGCGCGAGCCCCGTCGGCCCACCGCGCATGACGACGTTCGGTTGGTAGGCGCCGGTGCTCGCGAAGTTGCTCGCGATCACCCGTCCTCCGGCCATGACCACGTCGGCCCAGCCGTCGCGATCGAAGTCCTCGACCGCCACCCCCCACGTCGCCTGATAGCCGTCGGAGCTGAAGACGACGTCGGCGCCGAGCGCCCGCGTCCGATCCGCGAACCCGCCGCCCCGCGCGAGGAGCGCCGCCGGTCGGCCGATGCTGCTCGCCACGAGGTCGTCGCGGCCGTCCGCGTCGAGATCGCCCACCGCGACGCCCATGCCGTAGAGCCGGTTGTCGAACCCGAGCTCCGCCGAGCGCTCCGAGAACGAGAGCGCCGCGGCGCCGCTCGGTCCGTCGTTTCGGAACACGCGGTTGGGGAGCACGAACATGCCGAAGTCGTTCACCACGAGGACGTCGGGATCGCCGTCGTCGTCCACGTCGTGGGTGACCACCGCGAGCCCGCAGCCTGCGCTGTCGGTGCCGACCTCGGGCGCGACGTCGGTGAAGCGCCCCTCGCCGTCGTTGACGAGGAGCATGTCGGGCGCGCACACGTGGCGCGGGTACTCGAGGGTCTCGATGTAGCCCGTGACGTACACGTCGAGGTCTCCGTCCCCGTCGAAGTCGGCGGGCGCCGCGGCGGAGCTCCAGCGCTCCAGACCGGGGAGATGCGTGCGGCTCACGTCGGTGAAGACCAGGCCGCCCTCGTTGCGCAGCAGCGCGTCGGCGCCCGTCCCGAGCAGCAAGACGTCGAGATCTCCGTCGCCGTCCATGTCGAAGGGGAGGTTCCCCCCGGCTTCGATCGGGCCCGCCGGGACCAGCACGTCGTCGCGACGGGCGAAAGTGCCGTCGGGGCGCTGATGGAACACCACCGGCGCGTCGAGCGCGGTCCACAGGAGGTCGAGGCGGCCGTCGCCGTCGAGGTCCACCATGGACACGCCGCCGGCGACCGAGTCCGGGGCCGGTCGGGCGCCGGTGTCGGTCCCCAGCGCGGCGCTCACGTCGGTGAAGCCCTGGGCCCCCGCGCCGCTCGGCGCGAGCACCAGGAGCGAGACGAGGGCGGGGCGGAGGCGCTGCGCGGAGAGCATCGGCGCGCGACTCTGGCCTCCCTGGCGCGCGCTGTAAACCGCGCCGCCCGTCAGCGCGCCTGGTAGACGAGGTAGGTCATGCGTCGGTCGAGCTGGACCAGGACCTCGCAGCCGTCGGGGCTGACGGTGGACTCGGTCTCGTCCGGGGCCACGAGGGGCGCGCCCGGGGCGAGCAGCGGGGGGCTCCACGGCGCGCGCCAGTGCGGCCGCGTCGCGTAGCTGAGGCTGTCTCCGACGAGCAGCACCACGAGCCGCTCGTCGGCGGTCACCGCCGGCTCGGACTGACGCCCGGCGCCGCTGAGGAGCGGCACGGGGCCCGCGGATCCGAACGGCGCGCTCAGCGACGCGCGCTCCGCCATCCACACGTCCTGATCGCCGCCCGCGCTCGGCGACCAGTAGAAGCGGAGCCCGTGCGGCGCGAGGATGCCGTCGTAGTCGTGGGCGTCCTCCCGCGTCAGCTCCGGCACGAGCTCGGGGCTCAGCCAGCTGCCGCCGCGTCGCGGCCGCGTGGCCCGCCAGGTCTCGTACAGCGTGGCGCCCGGTCGCTGGAAGTAGAGCTGCAATCCGTCCGGGGTGATCGAGGGGCGGCTCGCGGGCTCGGCCTCGAGGCCGGGCAAGGGGACGCTCGGGCCGAAGGCGGCACCGGGGCCGCTCCTCGTGGCGACGTAGCCTCGCGAGGTGTCGCTCGAGTAGAGCTCGCAGCCGTCGGGAGAGAACGTCACGTTGCGCTGGGGGTCGGCCGTGGAGATCACCGAGGGGTCGCCCAGCACGAGCTCGAAGTCCGCCGTCCAGTCGCACGTCTCCGCGCGGCTCCAGCAGGTCGTCGGCACCGAGGGCGGCGGCTCGGGCGGGCCGGCGTCCACGGGCCCCGCGTCCCCGGGGCCCGAGTCGGCCGTGCTCGCGTCGTCCCCCGCGCCGGTGTCGGCGGGCGGCCCCGCGTCCTCCGGGGGCGGCAGCTCACCCTCCACGCAGAGGTTCGTGTCGGGGTCGCAGGACCACCCATCGGCGCAGGGGCACGGTCGATCGGTGAGCAGCTCGCCCGGCACCGTGCATCCGGCGAGCAGCGCACACCCGAGCAGGGCACACCCGAGCAGCGCACACCGGAGCCGTGCGACGAGCTCAGAACGTCCCATCGACCGCCGCTCCCGACGGCCCGAGCCGCAGGCGGAGCGCCGCGGCGCTCTCCTCCTCGCCGCCCAGGCTCAGCACGTCGACCAACCCCCACACCAGCGAGCCCACGGCGAGCGCTCCGCCCACCGCCAGCAGGACATTGGTGACCACCGCGAGATCCTCGGCCGACCGGACGTGGGGATGCGCGTCCCGCTGGCTCACGGCGCGGCGCGCGGCGTCGACCTCGCCCTGCACCATCGCCCCGACCACCACCCCGGCCACGAGCGGGGCCGCCGAGACGCCGAGCAGGATCCAGGGGGTGGCCTCGGGGCCTCGCGTCTCCGGGCGACGCTCCGGACGGAGCTGCGCCTGCGCGCGCCGCTGCGCCTCCGCCTCCTCGGCCCGGCGCGCTTCCTCCTCCTCGGCCGCGACGCGGGCCGCCTCGATCTGAGCGTCGATCTCGGCCACGCGCTCCTCGACGCGGGCCCGCTGCTCGGTCTCGGGCGCGAGCTCCAGGAACCGGAGGTACTCCTGGCGCGCCTCCTCGTACTCGCCGAGCTCCTGGAGCGCGCGGGCGAGGTTGTAGTGGAAGGGCGGCTGATCGTGGAGTCGGATCGCCTCGCGCAGCAGGACCACCGCGGTGTCGTACTCCCCGCTCTGGTAGCGCGCCGCGGCCTGGGCGTAGAGCGTCATCGCCTGCTCCTGGTCGGACTGCGCCTCCGCGGGGGAGGGCAGGGCGGCGATGAGGGTCAGCGCGACCACGAGGCCGGGGAGACGATGCATGGTGGGAGGGTACGCCGGGATGGCGCCTCACGTCATGGTGCCGAGCGTTTGGAGCTCGCGGCGAGACTGTCGTATTCTGCGGACAGTGGCCACGCCCGCGCCCGCCGAGCCGCCGTCTCCCGCGGGAGAGACGCCCGAGCGCATCGGTCCCTACCGCATCGTCGGATCGCTCGCGACCGGTGGCATGGCGGAGATCTTTCTCGGCCGGAAGCTGGGCGCCGAGGGCTTCGCCCGATCGGTGGTGATCAAGCGCATCCTCCCGCACCTCGCGCGGGACGAGGGCTTCGTGAACATGTTCCTGGACGAGGCGCGCATCACCGCCGGCCTCCGCCACCCCAACGTGGTGAGCGTCGAGGAGCTGCAGCGGGACGGCGACGACCTCTACATGGTCATGGAGTACCTGGCGGGGGAGTCGGCGTCGGCGCTGCTGCGCGCGCTCGTGAAGGAGGGGCGCCCGCTCGCGCCGGAGCTCGCCGCCTACATCGTGGCCGAGGCCTGCGCGGGCCTCCACGCGGCCCACACGCTGAAGGACGAGGCGGGCGTCGAGCTCGGGGTCGTGCATCGGGACGTGAGCCCCCAGAACGTCGTCGTCACCTACGACGGCTCGGTCAAGGTGCTCGACTTCGGGATCGCGCAGGCTCGCCAGCGGCTCACCAAGACCGAGACCGGGATGCTCAAGGGCAAGTTCGATTACATGTCGCCCGAGCAGATCCAGAACGAGCCGCTCGACCGGCGCTCGGACGTGTTCGCCCTCGGAGTGGTGCTCTACGAGATGCTCACCGCGCGTCGCCTCTTCCGGCGCGGGAACCCGGGCGCGACGCTGAGCGCCGTCCTGTCTCACCGGATCGCGCCCCCGTCGGAGCTCGCGCCGGGCGTCGATCCGGCGCTCGACGCGGTGTGTCTGCGCGCGCTCTCGAGGCAGCGGCGCACCCGCTATCAGTCGGCGCTCGACATGCGGCGGGAGCTCCTCGCGGCGCTCCCGCGCGAGGACGGTCGGCTGCCCGAGGAGCGGCTGCGCGCGCTGATGCACGAGCTCTTCGCGGAGCGCGTGACCGCCAAGCAGGAGATGCTCCGCCGGGTCGGCGCGGGTGACGAGGCGGTCGAGATCATTCGCGAGGCCGAGTCGGGCAGCGCGGACATGCGCGCGGTGCAGACGGCGCCCTCCCGGATCGCGCCGCCGCTGGGGCAGCGACCGCCGCGGAGATCCTGGCCCCTCGTCGTGGGCGCGATCGCCGTCGCGCTCGTGGCCGGCGTCGGGGTGGCGATCTTCGCGTGGCCGGAGCCGGCGCCTCCGCCGACCGTCGCGGCCTCCGAGGCGCCCCCGCCGACCACCGTGGCCATCGACGTCGTCTCGTCCCCGCCCGGCGCGACCGCGCGGCTGCCCTCCGGCGAGACGTGGACCACCCCGGCGAGCCTCGAGCTGCCGATCTCGTCCGAGCCGGTGGTGGTGACCTTCGAGCTCGAGGGGCACGAGCCGGTCCGGGAGCGCATCACGCCCGACGTCGATCAGCGGCTGCGCGTGCAGCTCCGACCCCTCCCCGAGCCCGCCGTGGAAGAGGAGGAGCCCGCAGCGGAGCAGGAGCGGGCTCCGACCCCGCGTCCGCGCCCGAGGCGGCCTCGCCCGCCGACGCAGCCCGAGATCGAGCTCTGGGATTGAGCTCCTCTCGAGCCCGTCTCGTCGCAGGGGCCCCACTCCGAGGAGCCGTGACGAGGGGCCACCACAGCGGTCGCGAGCCGGCCCCCGTTGTGTGCGATGCCCCATTCCGGTAGCGTCCAGATGGGGAAGTCGTAGGGCCCGAGCAGTCGAGGTGACAATGTCCGAGAGCGTCGAGTATCTGATCCTGGGCGGAGGGCCGGCCGGGTTGCAGCTGGGGTACTTTCTCGGACGAGCCGGGCGGGACTACCGGATCCTGGAGCGAGCCGACCACGTCGGGGCGTTCTTCTCGAAGTACCCGCGGGTCCGGAACCTGATCTCCATCAACAAGGTCTACACCGGATACGACGATCCGGAGGTGCAGCTTCGCTGGGACTGGAACTCGCTCATCAGCGACGATCCGGAGCTGAGGTTCAAGCACTTCTCGAAAGAGTACTGGGCGGACCCCGCCGATCTCGTCCGGTACCTGGACAGCTTCGCGAGCGAGCAGAAGCTGAACATCGAGCTGAGCACCAGCGTCTCCAAGATCGCTCGAGACGGGGAGGGCACCTTCGTCGTCACGGCGGAGGATGGTCGAGAGTTCCGCGGCAAGCGCCTCATCGTGGCCACCGGGATCTCGATCCCCAACATCCCTCCCATCCCGGGCATCGAGCACGCGGAGCAGTACACCGAGGTCTCGACGGACCGCGAGGACTTCGTCGATCAGCGGGTCCTCGTGCTCGGGAAAGGGAACTCGGCCTTCGAGATCGCCAACCTGATGATCCCGACGGCCCGCATGATTCACGTCGCGAGCCCCGACCCGCTGCGGATGGCGTGGACGACCCACTACGTCGGGGACCTGCGGGCGATCAACAACGAGTTCCTCGACACCTATCAGCTGAAGTCACAGAACGCGGTGTTGAACGCCACCGTGCGCAAGATCCAGCGCGCGGGGGACGGCTTCGACGTCACCGTCGCCTACAACATGGCGGAGGGCGAGGTCGAGGTCATCCACTACGACCGCGTGGTGTGCTGCACGGGGTTCAAGTTCGATCTCTCGCCATTCGACGAGACCTGCCGCCCCGAGCTTCGCCACTGCGGCCGACTTCCCGAGCAGACGGCGGCGTGGGAGTCGGTCAACATCCCCGGTCTGTACTTCGCGGGCGTCCTCACTGCGGCCAGAGACTATCGCAAGACCACCTCCGCGTTCATTCACGGCTTCCGGTACAACTGCCGCGCGCTCTCACGCATCTTCGGCAAGCGCTATCACGGAGACGCGTGGCCGAGCGAGCTCATGCCCGCCGAGCCCGAGCCGGTGCACCGGGCGATGCTGGCCCGCATCAACCGCTCGTCGGCGCTCTGGCAGCAGTTCGGATTCCTCTGCGACGCCGTGATCATCCGGGGCGCCCAGGCGGAGTATCTCCAGGAGGTGCCGGTCGACTATCTGTTCTCGGGCGAGTGCGACGTCGGCGACACGACGTTCACGGTCACGCTCGAGTACGGAGACAAGAAGTTCGACAACCCCTTCGCCGTCGAGCGCATTCACCGCGACAACATCCGGCGCGCCGAGGCCAGTCAGTTCTTGCACCCGGTGATCCGGCAGTACGACGGCAAGATCTTCGTCGACGAGCACCACATCATCGAGGACCTCGCCGCGGAGTGGCAGGAGGAGATCCACACGAAGCCGCTGTTGCACTGGCTGCGCCTCCACCACGAGGATCGACGCCGCGACTCGGCCTGAAGGCCGCACCCGTCGCCGTCAGGGACCCCCACGACCAGGTCCCGAGAGATGCTGGGTGGGGGCTGAGCGTCAGTCGATGTCGCCCAGCAGCAGCGTGCCGTCGACCTCGAGGAACGCGAACACCGCCTCCTCGCCGGTCGCGGCGTAGCGGACCGGGCACACGTGCCAGAGCCCCTCGCCCTGCCGCGCCATCTCGTAGCCCAGCCGCTCGTAGGTGCCGCCGCGCAGCGCGCCGACGATACGCGCGCAGACCCCCTCGACCGCGCGGCGCGCAGCCGGCTCACTGGCGTCCGCCGCGCGCGACCACGGGGGCGCCCCCGGGCTGCGGTCGACGATCCCCGCGGCCGCCGCCTCCACATCGCCCGCACGACACGCGTCGACGAGACGCTCGAGAGCGCGCGCGGTCCGCTCCTCATCGCTCGCGGCCGCGGAGGCCGGAGCGACCGGCTCGGGCTCGGAGGCCGCCGCAGGCTCTTCGGCTTCGCCGGCACCTCCGCCCTCGACCTGCGCGGGCGCACCGGCGCAACCGAGCGTCAGGGCGGCGAACGCGAGCCAGCGCCAGTGCGGACCGTCGACCAGTGCGGGATTGGCCATCGGGGGATGGTAGAGCGGCGGCTGGCCGAGGGGCCAGCTCGTGGCCTCGTCCCCCCAACCAGGTCCCGAGGGACGCTTCAACTCTCATGTTCAACTCTCATGACCAGGTCCTGCCCGATCTTCCCGAGCGCCCCGCCCAAAGTCCCGCGCGCACCCCACGCGATCAGGCCGATTTGCGGATGTTCTTCGGCCGCTCGACCTGGCGAGCCAACCGAACGAGCCGAAACGCGGCCATCACGTGCGCCAGGAGCGGAATCCTCTCTGGCGCGCCCAGCGGCGGACGCACCGATGCGCGGCTCGAGCCGTGATCGAGCCGCGCGAGAGCTCAGTTGTCGGTGGCTGGGTCCGGGGGCTCGCCGTCCGTGCGCGCATCGCGCGGGGCGCTCGCGCGAGGGCGGACCTCGGCCCGTCCCTTCTCGCGGAGCGTGACGATCTTCGGAGACTTCCCGTCTTCGAGGGAGACCTTCGGGGAGTCCCGACGGTCGACGGTCGCGCTCTCGGTCAGCGTCAGCCTCGTGGCGAGGTCGTCTTCGACCGCCGCGGGGTCGATGTCGGTCGCCGC
>Ga0310345_10000288_pt1 | contig 87644 bp, 104 predicted proteins | sample HC15DNA20500_MG_FD_204667 | JGI IMG/M metagenome (GOLD analysis project Ga0310345, IMG submission 204667) | Marine microbial communities from station ALOHA, North Pacific Subtropical Gyre - HC15-DNA-20-500_MG | ecosystem: Environmental > Aquatic > Marine > Oceanic | place: Pacific Ocean: North... | reverse complement strand
CATCACTCCGGAAGCAGCGACCATCCTCGACAACGCAGTCTCGGCCTATGCCAACTGCGGTACGGCTGCGGTCATGCTCGCCGGTCACACCGACCGCTCGGGTTCGACGACCTACAATATGGGTCTCGCCGAACGCCGTAACGCCTCGGTCCGGGGTTACCTGTCCTCGCGTGGTATTCCGGATGGCCGGATCACCAGCGAAGCCTTCGGTGAATCGCAGCCGCGCGTCCCGACTGCCGACGGTGTCCGCGAACTGCAGAACCGTCGCGTCGAAATCACTTACGGTCCGGGCTCGGGCATGTAAGCGAACGGCTCACGCCAAAATCAAGAAGGGGCCGGAGCAATCCGGCCCCTTTTTCGTTGCGCGCTTCGCCTATTCGTCGGCGTAGATCGCGACTTCGTTGACACCGCCGCTGGTAGCGCGGGCGCGATACATGCCGCTTGTATTCATGGCGAACAGCGCATTCCCATCCGGGTCCACGACGATCACCCCACCATCGCCCCCGAGATCACCGACTTCCGCGATAACCGCATCGGCCGCTTCCTGTGTTCCTTCGTCCTTCATGTCGATGCGCGCGCAGATTATGCGCGCCACCCCGACGCGGATGAAGAACTCGCCCCAGCCCGTCGCGGATACCGCGCAGCTGCGGTTGTCGGCATAGGTGCCCGCACCGATGATCGGCGCATCGCCGATGCGACCCCAGCGTTTGCCGGTCATCCCGCCGGTCGAGGTGCCCGCGGCCATATTGCCCTGGCTGTCGAGCGCTACGGCGCCCACCGTGCCGAATTTCAGATCGACGTCGATGGCCGAAAGCTGTTCCGCTTTCATCCGTTCGAGCGATTCCCTGCGCCGCTCGGTTTCGAACCATTCGGGCGGCATGAATTCGAGCCCCTGTTCTGTAGCGAAGATCTCCGCCCCCTTTCCTGCCAGCATGACATGTGGACTATCGGCCATCACCTTGCGCGCAAGCCGGATCGGGTGGCGAACACCAGTCACGCCCGCGACCGCACCCGCATCTCGCGTGCGCCCATCCATGATCGAGGCGTCGAGTTCGATCTCCCCGTCCCATGTGAACACCGCGCCGCGCCCGGCATTGAACAGCGGATCATCCTCCATCGGCTCGATTGCCGCCTGGATCGCATCCATCGCACTTCCGCCTTCGCGCAGCACCGCGGCCCCCGCATCGAGCGCTTTTTGCAAAGCCTCGCGATAGGCCGCGTCCTGCTCCGTCGTCATGTTCTCACGCGCAATCGTTCCGGCTCCGCCGTGGATGGCAATCGACCACCGGCTATCCTCCTGTGCTGCGGCAGGCATCGCCACGAGAACCGAAAGCGCAGCCAAGGCGCGGGCTATGGGGGCAAAAAATCCTCTCATCGGAGGAAGATAGCAGCCCGAGTTATCCACTCAATCCCCCGAGCCCGTTTTGTAGATTTCCGCCATGCATGATAGCCCTGCCGCTACGGAAACCAATGGGGAGAGGTTTCATGATTTTCGACCGCTATCGTTTCAACGAACAGCTGGCGATGGATTTGGGGGAAAAGATCCTCCTTGCCGTCGTTGCGCTGGTCGTCACCTGGCTTGCGGCCCGGGCCGCGAAATGGGCCTTCGCCAAACTCGTCGACACCGTCGATTTCTTCAAGCGGGGGACCGGAAACGGCCAGTCGCTGGGGGAATCGCTCGGCAAGATCGTCAGCCTGCTCATCTGGCTGTTCGGCCTGCTTATCATCCTGAACATCCTGGAATTGGGCGGGGTCGCGGGACCGATCGACAGCCTGCTCGAGAACGTCGTCGATTTCCTCCCGAACCTGCTGTGGGCCGGGCTCATATTCTTCATCGGCATGATGGTGGCACGGATCGCGCGCGATCTGGTGGTCACCACGCTGCAGACAGTCGATTTCGACAAATGGGCCAATCGCGGCGGGGTGGACAACGTCACCGGCAACACAGCGATCAGCAAGACCATCGGCACGATCGTCTATGTCCTGATCGCCATTCCGGTAGCGATCGCGGCGCTCGAGCAATTGGGCATCGATTCCATCAGTGGACCGGCATCGCGCATGCTCGAGATGATCTTCTCGGCCATTCCGAAGATTATCGCCGCGGCGGTGCTGCTGGGCATCGGCTATCTGATCAGCAAGTTCGTGGTGCAGATCCTCAAGGAAGTCCTGCCGGGCCTTGGCGTCGACAGGGCTCTGGCCGAAAGCGGCCTGGTTGCCGAAGGCACGACCGCATCGGCGATTATCGCCCGGGTCGCGCAAGTAGCGATCCTGCTGTTCTTCGCCATCGCCGCGACGCGCTTGCTGGGCTTTCCGGAACTGACTGCGATACTCGACCAGTTGCTCGAACTGGGCGGACGGGTGATCTTCGGGGCGGTGGTCATTGCCTTCGGCTTCCTCATCGCCAATTTGCTCGCCCGCCTCATCGCGGGTGATGCTGGCGGAACGACAGCGGCGACCATCGTGCGCTGGGCGACGATAATCCTGTTCGTGTTCATGGGCCTGCAGTTTACCGGCATCGGCGGGATGATCCCGGCCAATGCGCTGACCATCCTGATCGCCGGTATCGCGGTGGCAGGTGCGCTCGCCTTCGGCCTCGGCGGCCGCGACTGGGCGGCGCGCAAACTCGAGCAGATGGACAGCGATCTGGGTGGAAGCGCTTCCGCCCCCACACCCAATCCGAGGCGGAAAGCGGCAACGAAATCGACCGATCCGCTGCCGCCCGGCGCCTGATAACAACGACCCTTCGGTAACGCAAAACTGGGGTGCGGGATTAATCATCCCGCGCCTCTTTTTATGTGCTACGCCGCCCCGAAACTGGAGAAAGCGCATGAGCGAATTCGGATTCGACAGCACGGCGGACGAGGTCCTCGAAGGCCGCGATCTGGGCGGGGGCACCGTGCTGGTCACGGGCGGCTATTCGGGTATCGGCAAGGAAACCGCCCGGGCGATGGCGGCAAAGGGCGCGCATATCATCCTGTCCGGCCGCGATGCCACGAAGCTCGCCGCGGCAGCCGATGGGATTGCCGAGGAAACCGGCGCGCAAGTCGATACGCTGGTCTGCGACCTGGCCTCGCTCGACAGTGTTCGTGGCGCCGCCAAGGAAGCCAATGAGCGGTTCGATAAGATCGATCTCCTCATCAACAATGCCGGGGTGATGGCCTGCCCGCTCGCGCGCACCGCGGACGGGTTCGAGATGCAGTTCGGCACCAACCATCTCGGCCATTTTCTGCTGACGAACCTGCTGATGCCGCTGATCGAGAAGGGCGAGGCTTCCCGTATCGTCAATCTGTCCAGCCGCGGCCATCACATCGATGGCGTGCATTTCGGCGATCCGAATTACGAGCGCCGCGAATATCGCAAGTGGCCAGCCTACGGACAATCCAAGACGGCCAATATCCTCTTTTCGGTCGGGCTAGAGAAGCGCCTCGCCGACAAGGGCATCCACGCCTATGCGCTGCATCCGGGTGGGATTCACACCAATCTGGCTCGGCACATGAGCGAGGAGGACAAAGCGGAGTTGCGGGAACGCGTCCGCAAGGCGGCGGAGGAAAGCGGGCAGGAACCGCAGGGCTTCAAGACCATTCCACAGGGTGCCGCAACGACATGCTGGGTCGCCACGACCGACGAACTGGCGGATTCCGGCGGGCTGTATTGCGAGGATTGCCACGTCGCCGATCAGGATGACGAAGATCCGATGGGCGGTGTGCGCAGCTATGCGATCGATGCGGACAATGCCGAACGGCTATGGACGATGAGCGAGGAAATGGTGGGCGAGAAATTCGCCTACTGAGCGGCCAGTCTCAAAGCCAGCGAAGGCGTCGGAACACCACGATCAGGACCACGAATAGCAGCGCGCACAGTGCCACGACTGCCCAGAAGGCGTCGGGATCGTCCATTCCCGGCATGCCGCCGACATTGATGCCGAGCAGGCCGGTGAGGAAGCCCAGCGGCAGGAAAATGCCCGCGACGATCGTCAGCATGTAGGTGGCATGCTCGCTGCTGGCGAGGCTGCGCGCGCGGATCTCGTCCTGTAGCACCAGCGCGCTTTCCTTGCTGATATCGATATCGTCGAGATAGCGGCGCAGGCGCGCGATACTCTCGGCAATCTCGCGCCGGTCGTGATCCTCGAACCACGCAGGCGCGTCGCGGCTGATCTGTTCGAGCGCTTCATGCTGGGGCGCCATGTGCCGCTTGAGGCCAAGGCAATTGCGGCGGATCGTCGAGATTCGCTTGAGCATCCGTTCGGCATGCTCGTCGGGATCGTCATGTTCGAGTTCGTCGAGCACATCGTTCATGTCGACGATCGACTGGCTCATCCGGGTAATCAGCAGCTCGGCCAGCAGCGTAATGGTTGCCCCTGCATCCGGCGGCCCATGACCGCGGTCAAGCAGGGACAAGACCTCTCTCGGGGTCTGGAGCGGATGGCGGCGAAGTGTCACCAGCCGGTGTCCGTCACACCAGAACTGCATCGAGATCATGTCTTCGGGTTCCGCACCCGGATTGAAGTTGATGCCCCTCAGCGTACCAACCAGCGTTCCGCCTTCACGGAAGGCTCGGGGCCGGGTCTGGTCGCTGGTCAAAAGTTCGGCGGTGGGCTCGGGAATGCCGAGCTGCTCCTCGAGCCAGTCCTGCACGCCCTCCCGATTGCGGCAGAGGTGGACCCACAGCACTTCGCCCGAAACGGACGGTTGCCAGCCATGCACCTCATCCCAGTCGATCGCCCTTCCGCCGCCCTGTCCGTCAAGCACACGCCCGAACAGCAGCGGCGTGTCGGTGTCGGCAGCGTCGGTGGCTTCGCTCATGGAGCCGACATTGCCCTATTCCCCAGCACTTGCAAGCGCGGCGCACACCATCCCCTGAGGCCAATCAGCAGCCGCAGTCCTGGCACCTCTCGTCCGATGTAATAGAACAGCCAGCAGCCCATCACCGTTGCCAAGAGCGTCAAGGCAAACGCCATCCAGCCGGGCATAGCGCTTCCCAGCAACAGCCAGATGACCAGCACGATTATCGATTGGTGGACGATATAGAATGGGAACACCGCCTCGTTGAGCGTGGGCCTGAGCGCATGGTCGTGGTTCCAGTAACGATCGGCAACGCCGAGTAACGCGACGATGGTGCTCCACGCCTGCACCATCCGGGCCGCGTCGAACACCCTGTCGGCTACCGGACTCTCGGTCCCGCCATAGGCAAGCATAAGGCCGACCATGGCTGCATAAGCCGCGAGCGAAAGCAATGCCGCAACCGGCCATGACTGCCGGATTGCCTGCCACAGGACATGCGAGTGGCGCAGCGCCATGCCAAACAGGAAGAAACTGAACCAGATGAAGTGCGCGGGGCCGTCATCCAGCAGCGCATGCGTGTCCTCATGGTCGCCGAAAACCAGCGGTCGGATGGCGAACCAGGCGAGCGGAACAACCAGGATAAGGCGTCCCGCAATCGCCTTTCCCAGCGCGCCCAACAGGGCATCAACGGCGCGGGGCGGCACCAACACCGCCAGCAGCGCTGACAAGAGCGTGTAGGCGATCAAGTAAGCCACGAACCACAAATGCTGCCAGGTTGGCAGGGCGATCCCTTCGAGCGTCCCGAAGCGGAAATAGTCATGCAGCCAGAAATGCGCGAAACTCTGCGCATATCCGTGTTTGAATTGCAGCTCGATCCACGGTTGCACCGGGACGATCACGATCACCCCGAAAAATAGCGGGATCCACAATCGTGCCATACGCGAGCGCAGATATGCTCCCCGTCCCACTTTCGTGAGCAGCGCCGCGCTGGCGAAGCCCGACACCAGAAACAGAAGCGCGAGCCGCCAGCCATTCGTCGCGAGCATGGGATAGCGCACCCAGCCGGGCGTTTCATGCCATTTCACGTGCCAGTCCCACGGCACGAAGCCCATGCCGGTGTGATAGAGGATCAGCAGCGCGAAGGCACCGATGCGCAGCCAATCCATACCGTGATGGCGGCCGGTGGTCGGGTCGGGGAGAGTGTGCGTTTGCATGTCACGGGAGCTAGGCGAGAACCGCGCCGTTCTGCTATCGCCGAGACATGGATCGCGAGGCTGCAGGGACGAGTGGTGAGGGCCGGTTGACGAGCGGTGGAGCAGCGGTGCCGAACGGACTCTCCGTCCCGATGCGGCGATACCTCATGCTCGCCGTCGTGATCTTCTTCGCGGCCGTTCAAGGCGGCGTGAACGGAATCAGTCGACTGTCCGACCTGCGTGGAGCAGGTTCCGACGTGGCGGGCTGGATGATCGCAGTCGACGAAGCGAGCAGCTTTGTCGCATGGCTCGTGTGCATGGCAGTGATCTGGCGGCTGGTGGCGATGGTTCGCCCGCCGCGCATCGGCTGGCCCGTGGCCATCGGGCTGCATTTCCTCGCCACCATACCCATTTCACTCCTCCATATCGGGCTGATGGTGCTCCTGCGTGAGAGAGCCTATGCCTTGGGCGGGGTCGATTACGACTTCGCGCATGGCGAACTGCTGAGCGAAATCCTGTATGAATATCGCAAGGATGCACCAGTCTATTTCCTGCTCGCAGCCGCCTTTTCGGGCATCCAGTGGGCGACGCGCCTACTCCCCGAAGGCGTCGACCTTGCGAACCTTCTGGTCCAGGATGGTGCCGTACGGCACTCAATCCCCGTCGACCGGATCGACTGGGCCGAAGCGGCAGGCAATTATGTTGCGATCCACTGGCTGGGGCAACACGCCCTGCACCGCGCCACCCTTGCCGCGGTCGAGGAAAAGCTGGGCGGCGGTTTCGCCCGCATCCATCGCTCGCGGCTGGTCCGGCGAGACGCGGTGCGAAGGCTGGAGACACTGCCGAGCGGCGATTTCACCGTGATGCTCGATGACGGCACCGAGCTCCGCGGCAGCCGCCGCTTCCGCGATGCGCTCGACTAGGAGCGTCATTGCCCCTTCATACTGGCGCGTCTATATCGCGGCCCATGTCTTCCGTACGCCCATGGCGCGACATCATGCGCCGTCAGTCCCGCCAGATCATGGTCGGCAACGTCCCCGTGGGGGGCGATGCACCGATTACCGTGCAGACCATGACCAATACACCGACCGAGGATGTCGGCGCCACGATCGACCAGATCCGCCGCTGCGAGGATGCTGGCGCGGACATCATTCGCGTCTCATGCCCGACCGCGGAGGCGACCGAGCATTTCGACAAGATCACGCGCGCAGCGAACGTTCCGATCGTCGCCGATATCCACTTCCATTACAAACGCGCTCTCGAGGCGGCCGACAAGGGCGCGGCCTGCCTACGCATCAATCCGGGTAATATCGGATCTTCCGAACGCGTCGCCGAAGTCGTGCGCGCCGCCAAGGCGAATGGCTGCGCGATCCGCATCGGCGTGAACGCGGGCAGCCTCGAAAAGGATTTGCTCGAAAAATACGGCGAACCTTGCCCCGAAGCGCTGATCGAAAGCGCGCTCGGCCATATCAAGCTGCTGCAGGATCACGACTTCCACGAATACAAGGTTGCGGTGAAGGCCAGCGATGTCTTCCTGGCAGTTGCCGCTTATCACGGCCTCGCGGATGCGGTGGACTGCCCGTTGCATCTCGGCATTACCGAGGCGGGCGGGCTCGTTGGGGGGACCGTCAAGAGCTCGATCGGTATCGGCAGCCTGCTGTGGGCGGGGATCGGCGACACGATCCGCGTCTCGCTGTCCGCCGAACCCGAGCAGGAAGTGAAAGTCGGTTACGAGATCCTCAAGAGCCTCGGCCTGAGGACGCGCGGCGTTCGCGTGGTCTCCTGTCCAAGCTGCTCGCGTCAGGGTTTCGACGTAATCCGCACGGTCGAAACGCTCGAAAAACGACTGGAACACATCAAGACACCGATGAGCCTCTCCGTCCTCGGCTGCGTCGTCAACGGTCCGGGCGAAGCGCGCGAAACCGATATCGGCATCACCGGCGGCGGCAATGGCAAGCACATGGTCTATCTGTCTGGCGTAACCGACCACCACGTGAAAAGCGAGGATATGCTCGACCATATCGTAGCTCTGGTCGAGGCCAAGGCGGCGCAGATCGAGGCCGGAACGGCGTTCGCTTTCGACCCGCATGCCGAGGCCGCGGAATAGGGTCTTTACCCGAACTTAAGCTTGATCTGCGATCCTTGCGCCCATGCGCGAGGCCCTCCTTCTTGCCACAGCCGTGCTGGCGTTCGTCGGCAGCGCTTTTGTGCCTGGCGGCGCATTCGATGCAGCGACGCGCAAGGCGGAGGTGCCAACACCGGACAATGACGGCGGCAGATATTACGGGTCGAAGAAGCAGAGTGCCGAAGATCTCAACTATGCCGCATGGGTGGCCGGTGTGACCGAGCTGCCGCGCGCGGCAGATGGCCATTTCTATGCCGATGCGAACATCAACGGCACGCAGGTCGATTTTCTGGTCGATACCGGCGCCAGCGTGGTGGCGCTGACGGGTGCCGATGCTCGCGCAGCAGGACTGTATTGGTCGGATGCCGACGTGGCACCGATTGCGCGCGGTGCTTCCGGTCCGGTACGTGGCGTCGCAGTAACTTTGGATCGGGTTTCGCTGGGTGGCCACGAGGCACGCAATGTAAATGCGATCATCGTGCCTGAGGGTCTCGGCATATCCCTTCTGGGCCAGAGCTTCCTATCGACCGTTCAGCCGGTTCGCATAGAGCAGGACCGGATGGTGCTCGGCGAATAGCGCATAAGCCTCGTCTCAATATTCATGGTGCGGCCAGCAGCGGCCTGATAGGGTGCAGGGCATGAAAAGACGGGATCTTCTCAAGGGCTCGCTGGTCGCCGGTGCCGCAATAACCTTGCCGACACGCCTCTTCGCGCAGGTCAATCCGACTGCTTCGCGCGATGCCAGACTGATGACCATCGCGCGCGAGGAACTGGATCGGGCAGGCGCGAATATCTGGCGGCGCGACATTGTCGGCATTGCCGATTTCGGGCTGCATTCCTCGCACCGCCGCTTCCATTTCGTCGATCTCGCGAACGAGCGCGTAGCCAGCTATCACGTCAGCCACGGCACCGGGTCCGACAGCGAGCACGATGGCTGGCTCAAGCGCTATTCCAACATCGAAGGCAGCGAAGCATCGAGCCGCGGCGCCTTCATGACGCGCAGCTGGTATGTCGGACGTTATGGCACCTCGATCCGCCTGGACGGGCTCGACCCGACCAATTCGAATGCCCTGCCCCGTGCCATCGTGATGCATCAGGCGAATTACGCCACCCCCGAACATGTCGAGCGTTTCGGTCGCCTGGGCCGGTCTAACGGCTGTTTCGCCATGGGCCCAACGCAGTTCGACCGCGCCCTGATCGACCTGTCGGGCGGTCGCCTGCTGGTTTGCGGCAGCTACGGCCTCGCCGAGGACGGCAGCACCGTCACGCCGCCGGTCGCGCAATACGACCTATTGCGCAACGAATATGGCGGCACCTTTGAACGGACCAACCCGGGCGCTTACTGACGCTCCTCAACTCGTCTGCAGGTCGTCGACGATCTCAACCACTTCTTCGCTGGTCTCCCGCGCACGGTTGCTTTGCCGCGGAGCGTCCAGTGCCGCCAGCACCGGTGCGTCGCGGCCGTAGATGTCCGCAAACTTGGTCAGATTGCCGTCAACATCCACGCCGTAGGTGAAATAGGTGATATAGACCGGCCACTGCTTTTCCATCGGATAGCGCGTATATTCGCGGCTGGCAGTAATTTCCGACACTTCCTGCTGGATCGCGGGCAATTCTTCACGGTTCGACGCATTGCCGAGCATCGACATAGTCATAGCCAGCTCGCGCGCACCCTGCACGCGGATACAGCCATGGCTCAACGCGCGATTGTCCTGATCAAACAGCGCCTTGGCCGGAGTGTCGTGGAGGAAGATCGCATGCTCATTGGGCATGTCGAGCTTCATCAGGCCGAGCGAATTGCCCGGTCCCGGCTGCTGGACGACTGTTACCCAGCCATTGGCGCCCTTGGTCGCCTTGTAACCTGCCGCTCGCGCCCAGCCGGGGTTATTGAGCACTTTCGCTCCCAGCCCTTCGCCTTTCACGATCGACTGGGGTACGGTCCAGGTCGGGTTGAAGATCACCGCCTCGACCATTTCGGCAAGCTGTGGTGTGGCGGTACGGCCGGGCTTGCCGACCACCACGCGATATTTCTTGATGATCCTGTCATTGACCGTCAACCGCAACTGATACTCGGGCACATTGGTCAGCAGATACTGTTTGCCAAGGTCGCGGCCGAGCCAGCGCCAGCGATCCATGTTGGCGCGGATCAGTTTGCGCTTGGCGGGATCGATGGTCTTTGCCAGCTCTTCTTTAAGACGAGCGTAATCGGGCGATTCCGGATTGAGCGCTGTCAGAGTGCCGGCGATGTCCCCGGTTTCGACGGCCGTCTTGAGCAGGCGGTCCGACGGCAAGACGTCGGGATCGGGATCGACCACGAACCACTGACGCCGCGCATCCATCGGCGTCCGACCGTCGCGCAGATCCTCGACCAGCCAGACGAAGATCTTGCTCGCAATCTCGTCGAGAGCAGGCCCTGCGCCATTGGCAATCGCGGCGGAAAGCTCTTCGCTCCGGTAATCGGATGGAACCAGCCCCTCGGCCTTCACCGTAGGAATGAAGGCGAGCAGCTTTTCGGCCTGCGGTACGGTCCATTCGCGCACCAGAACCGGCAGTTGCTGCACCACTTCGCCCGACGACATACGAATATCGTCGAAGCTTTCATCGACGCTCGGCTTCGCAGGCGGCTTTTGGGCGTCGGCAGTATAGTCTGGCAGTTTCCCGGTTACCTTGGCAGGTTCGGGCGGCAGAAGGTCTTCCGGCCCATTGTCCTGAGCCATGACCGAAGTTGCACAAAGCGCCGCACCCATTGCGGAGCCGAAAATCAAATGAAAGCGTGTCATAAGTCCTACCAGATGCGCCCCGCGCCCCTGCAGCGCGTATGGCGGGATATTTAACCAATACATGAAGTCATTCCAATATCCCGGCTTTCACAGGGCTGAATTGGCGGTGACTGCGCAATAAAGCGCGGATAAAGCGGTTATGGTGACGCGTGACCATACCCTGCTGCCGATAATCATGGCCGCCTTTGCGGTTGCGTGCCTCTCTTTGATGGACGCGTTCATGAAGAGCGCGGCGCTGGCGGTCGGCGCGTTGACGGCTGCCTGGCTGCGCTCGCTGATCGCAACCGGTATCGCACTCCCGCTCTGGCTCGTACGGGGCGGACGCTGGCCGCGTCCGGAAGTGCTCAAACTGCATTTGCAGCGCTCGATCGTCGCGACATTCATGGCACTCAGCTTTTTCTATTCTATCACCAAGCTGCCACTGGCCGAAGCGATCGCCATCAGCTTCGTCGCTCCGCTTATTGCCCTCTATCTCGCACGCATCATGCTGGGAGAGACGATCCGCCGTGAAGCCGTCTTCGCCTCGATCCTCGGTTTTGCCGGGACATTGGTGATCATCGGCGGCAAGATCGGGCAGGCCAATTTCGACGCCGAAACGGCACTGGGCCTGGCCGCAATCCTCGCGTCGGCATTGCTCTATGCCTACAGCTTCATCCTGATCCGCCGACAGTCGCAGGTCGCCGGGCCGGCCGAGATCGCCACGTTCCATTCGGGCGTTTCGGTGCTCATTCTGGGCCTTGCTGCTCCGTTCCTGTTCGAAGTGCCTGACCGCAGCGCAATCATCGACCTTGCCGCTGCGGCCGCGTTGACCGTGGCCGGGGCCATGGCTTTCGCATGGGCCTATGCCCGAGCGGAAGCGCAAGTGCTTGTACCGCTGGAATATTCGGGATTTCTGTGGGCTTCGCTATTCGGGTGGCTGTTCTTCACCGAAGAACTGACAGCGCCGACCGTTTTCGGAACGGCGATCATTGTCGCTTCATGCTGGATTGCAACCCGCAAGCCTCGCGCGGCGACGGTGCCCGAAGCGCTTTAGCGGGTCTGGCTGGTTTCGCTTGCCTGCGCCGGACCGTCGGCAAAAGTGAAAGCAGCTGTAAAGCATCCGGCAACACCAAGCGCGGCAGCGATTACTGCGATTCGTAGCGGACGACGTGAGCGTTTGCCCGCATCGGAAAGCGGAGACATTGAATTACTCCCTCATTCAGGCCCTGCAGCCAGCAAGGCATATTGCCATGATTTTGCCTTAATAATCGCTGAAGCCGCATTCCGGTTCCTGCAAACATTATGTTGCAGTGCCGCACACTTGATTTTTGCGGCGTTCCGGCGCAGGTGCGCGGCACATTCTGCCGGACCGGCCATTGGTCGGGTGACGGCTCTCAACTGAAAGGACAGACGCGCGCATGACCCAGGTCGGCAAGGACACGCTCGGAACCCGCTCCACCCTCACAGTGAACGGCAAGGACTACGCTTACTACTCCTTCGCCAAGGCGGAAGAGAAGATCGGCGACGTGTCGAAGCTGCCGTTCAGCCTGAAGGTCCTGCTGGAGAACATGCTCCGCTTCGAAGACGGTGGCTTCACCGTGTCGACGGACGATGCGCAGGCGATCGCCGATTGGCAGAAAAACCCGGCCACCGGCAAGGAAATCCAGTACCGCCCCGCACGCGTACTGCTGCAGGACTTCACCGGCGTACCCTGCGTAGTCGACCTCGCCGCGATGCGCGACGCGATCAGCAAGCTCGGTGGCGACACGGCCAAGATCAACCCGCAGGTTCCGGTGAACCTCGTGATCGACCACTCGGTCATGGTCGACGAATTCGGCCACCCCAAGGCTTTCGAGAAGAACGTCGAGCTGGAATATGCTCGCAATGCCGAGCGTTACGACTTCCTCAAATGGGGTTCGAAGAGCTTCCAGAACTTCACTGCCGTCCCACCGGGCACCGGCATCTGCCACCAGGTGAACCTCGAATATCTCGGCAAGGGCGTCTGGTCCTCGGCCGGTGAAGACGGCGGTATGGTCGCATATCCCGATACCTGCGTCGGCACCGACAGCCACACCACCATGATCAACGGCCTGGGCGTACTGGGCTGGGGCGTCGGCGGGATCGAGGCAGAGGCCGCCATGCTCGGCCAGCCGGTTTCGATGCTGATCCCCGAAGTCGTCGGCTTCAAGCTGACCGGTGCCATGGCGGAAGGCGTCACCGCCACCGATCTCGTGCTGACCTGCGTGCAGATGCTGCGTGAAGTCGGCGTGGTCGGACGCTTCGTCGAATTCTACGGCGAAGGCGTTGCCAACCTCACGCTCGCCGATCGTGCGACCATCGCCAACATGGCGCCCGAGTACGGCGCGACCTGCGGCTTCTTCGGCATCGACGACAAGACGCTGGAATATATGCGTCTTACGGGCCGCGACGAGGATACCATCGCTCTGGTCGAAGCCTACTCGAAAGCACAGGGCATGTGGTTCACGCCCGAGAGCGAGCCGGTCTTTACCAAGACGCTCGAACTCGACGTGTCGAAGGTCGTCCCCAGCCTCGCTGGCCCCAAGCGCCCGCAAGACCGTGTCGCGCTGCCGCAGGTGGACGAGCTGTTCAACACCGACCTTGAGAAGATCTACAAGAAGAGCGCACCGGTGCGCACCGGTGTCGAAGGCAAGGACCACGACATCGGCGACGGCGACGTGGTGATCGCCGCCATCACCAGCTGCACCAACACCTCCAACCCGGACGTGCTGATCGCCGCAGGCCTCGTCGCCAAGAAGGCAAACGAAAAAGGCCTCAAGCCCAAGCCATGGGTGAAGACCAGCCTCGCACCGGGCTCGCAGGTCGTCACCGACTATCTCGAGAAGAGCGGGTTGCAGGACGATCTCGACGCGCTCGGCTTCGATCTCGTCGGCTATGGCTGCACCACCTGTATCGGCAATTCGGGCCCGCTCGCCCCGCCGATCAGCAAGGCAATCAATGGCAACGACATCGTCGCTGCCTCGGTCCTTTCAGGCAACCGCAACTTCGAAGGTCGCGTATCGCCCGACGTTCGCGCGAACTTCCTCGCCTCGCCGCCGCTGGTGGTCGCCTATTCGCTGCTCGGCACGGTGACCAAGGACATTACCGAAACCGCGATCGGGCAGGATCAGGACGGCAACGATGTGATGCTCGCCGATATCTGGCCGTCGAACGAGGAAGTGCGCGAACACCGCACCAAGAATATCGACCGCGATATGTTCGAAACCCGCTATGCCGACGTCTACAAGGGTGACGAGCACTGGCAGGCGATCAATGTCGAAGCCAGCGACACCTATCGCTGGAACCCGACCAGCACCTATGTCGCCAGCCCACCCTATTTCGAAGGCATGGGCATGGAACCGGCACCGGTCACCGATATCAATGGTGCCAAGCCGCTCGCCATCCTCGGCGATTCGGTCACCACCGACCACATTTCGCCTGCCGGTTCGATCAAGGAAGACAGCCCCGCAGGCTCCTACCTCCAGAACCACCAGGTTTCGAAGCAGGACTTCAACTCCTACGGTTCGCGCCGCGGCAACCACGACGTAATGATGCGCGGAACCTTCGCCAATATCCGCATCAAGAACGAAATGGTTCCTGGCGTCGAAGGCGGCGTCACCACTTACAATGGTGAGCAGATGCCGATCTACGACGCGGCGATGAAGCACAAGGAAGACGGCACACCACTGGTGGTCGTCGCCGGCAAGGAATACGGCACCGGCTCGAGCCGCGACTGGGCGGCCAAGGGCACGATCCTGCTGGGCGTGCGCGCGGTCATCGTCGAAAGCTTCGAGCGCATCCACCGCTCGAACCTCGTCGGCATGGGCGTTCTGCCGGTCCAGTTCAAGGACGGTGACACGCGCGCTTCGCTGGGACTGACCGCGACCGACAGCTTCACCATCAAGGGACTGGCCGATTTGACGCCGGGCCAGGACATCGAAGTCGAAGTCACCCGCGAGGATGGCTCGACCTTCAGCTTCACCGCGCTATGCCGCATCGATACCGCGAACGAGATGGAATATTACCGCAACGGCGGCATCCTCCACTACGTACTGCGTAAGCTTGCCGCCGCGTAACCCGGGCGTTCGTTAACGCCGCTGGTATGTCGCTCCTGCAACGCCTTTCGACGCTGCTGGGGCGCTCCGAACCCGATCCGCAGGCCGATCCCGCCATCATGCGCGGGATCGGCGATGCGGTACGCAATCGCCTGCTGAACGATCCACGCGCCGAAGCGCGGGGCGGCGACAAGGCGGACCTGTTCCTGATGCCCGGCCTGCTGACCGCGCAGGAATGCCGCAAGCTCATCGCGATCATCGACAGCCGTATCCAGCCCTCGGTGCTGTTCTCGGAAAAAGTGGCTCCCAAGGGCCGCACCAGTTCGACGCATTTCTTTTCGCAGGAGATGCCGGAAACGAAAGCGCTAGCGGCGAAGATCGGCACCATTACCGGCATCGAGCCGATCCATGCCGAACCCTTGCAGGGCCAGCGCTATCGGGTGGGCGAGGAATACCGCCACCATCGCGACCATTTCCGCCTCGATCGTCCGCATTGGCAGGTGGAGAGGCGGCGCGGCGGGCAGCGCAGCTGGACCGCGATGGTCTATCTCAATGCAGTCGACGAGGGTGGCGAGACGGAATTTCCCGAGCTGGATCTGAGGATCGCGCCCGAGCCGGGGTTACTGGTGATGTGGGACAATATGGACCGCAAGGGCCGCCCCAACCGGGCGACGCGGCATGCCGCCCTACCCGTGCAGGCGGGCGAGAAATACGTCGTGACGCAATGGTACCGGCAGGGAGAGTGGAGCCTGCGGCAGCGCGACTAGGGCCGCGCTGGCAGGCGGTCAGGCAGCGCGCTTGATGCGGAACCTGCGGCGGCCGAGGATCGCGGCGGCGGCCATCCCGAACAGCGCCATCATCGGCGGCGCTGGTACATCCGTGCCACTGCTGCTGCCCGAACTCGAACCCGAGCTACTGCCGGAAGTGGAGCTGCTCGACGAGGTCGAGGTCGACGACGATGTTGACGACGAAGTCGACGAGGACGTGGAACTCGAAGTGCTGGTCGAGGATGACGAGCTGGTGCTCGTAGTGATGTTCCCGCTGGTGGTCGAAACCTCGCCCGTGCTGGTCGAGACCTCACCCGTGGATGTCGAGACCTCGCCGGTGGAGGTAGAGACTTCACCAGTTGAAGTGGAGACCTCGCCAGTGCTGGTCGACACGCCGCCCGTGGTGGTCGAGGTGGAAGTCGAGCTGCCGCCAGTGGTCGTCGAGACTTCACCCGTGGAGCTCGATGTCGAGCTGCCACCGCTGGAGGTCGAGGTGGAGCTGCCGCCGGTGGAGGTGGTGGTCGACACGATCACATCGCCCGGTTCGCCGCCAGTCGTCGTGGTCGAGTTGACGACGACGCTGCCGCCACCGCTCGACCCGCTGAAGAAGCCGCCGAAAAATCCGCCGCCGAAGCCGCCGCCATAACCCCCGCCATAGCCGCCGCCCGGGATCGAGCGGACCGAACCACCGCCGCCGCCGACCGGTGCCGGTGCGGGCAGAGGCGGTACGGGGACAGGCACCATGGCCTGCCGATAAACGGGCGGGCAGATATTGTCGGGATCGTAAGCGGCCTGCGGCGAATCGGCCGGCACGCATTCCACCTGGCGCGGCGGGATGGTGCGGGCGCGCGGCACGGTCGGGCGCGGAATGGCCCGCGGCTTGGCCTGCTTGACGTATTTGACCTGCTTCGTCTTGTACTGCGGATTGTCGGTGATCGGCTTTTCGGCGACATGCACCGCGCCGCCCGCGAGCAGCGCACCGCCCGCCGCGGTGGCCGAGAGTTTGGCAAGAGCTGACTTCACCGACATCGCTAAAACTTCCTGTTACACTGGACAGGACCGGATGGATTTTCCCCCCTGCCGCAGCCCTGGATCCCGTTTTCCGCGAATCCCCGATATGGGTAATCGCACGAATTTACTGATCGCTGGTTCACCCAGAAAGTAAATTTTTCGCGGAAATGCGAGGCTTGCGCAAGCGTCGTCCCGTTTCGGGACCGAAATCTGTGGCATTCTTACCGCAGCGGTAACCTCACTTGTCGAACATATCTCCCTGCGGCTGGGACGGAGGGGTGATGCCGAGATGCTGCCAGCCACCATCGTTGAGGCAGCGCCCTCGGGCAGTGCGGGCGATCAGCCCGAGTTGGATGAGATAGGGTTCGATCACCTCCTCGACCGTGTCGCGCGGTTCCGAAAGCCCCGCCGCCAGCGTCTCCACGCCGACCGGCCCGCCCTTGTAGGTGGTGGCGATCATGGTGAGATAGCGCCGGTCCATCGCATCGAGGCCGAGGCTGTCGACCTCCAGCCGGGTCAATGCCTCGTCGGCAACCCTCGTCGTCACAACCGGCTCTCCCAGCACCGAAGCAAAGTCGCGCACGCGGCGCATCAGGCGCCCGGCGACACGCGGCGTCCCACGCGACCGGCGGGCGATTTCGCGCGCGCCGCCCTCGTCTATCCCCAGGCCGAGCAGCCCCGCGCCGCGGGTGACGACCTTGAGCAATTCGTCCTCGGTGTAGAAATTGAGCCGTACCGGGATACCGAAACGATCGCGCAGCGGCGTGGTCAGCAGCCCCTGCCGCGTGGTCGCGCCGACCAGCGTGAAGGGTGGCAGGTCGATCCGCACGCTGCGCGCCGACGGCCCCTCGCCGATGATGATGTCGAGCGCGCGGTCTTCCATCGCCGGATAGAGCACTTCCTCGACCACCGGATTGAGCCGATGGATCTCGTCGATGAAGAGGACGTCGTTGGGCTCGAGATTGGTCAGCAGCGCGGCGAGGTCGCCCGCCTTGGCGATCACCGGCCCGCTGGTGGCGCGAAAGCCAACGCCCAGTTCCTTGGAGACAATCTGCGCCAGCGTGGTCTTGCCGAGGCCCGGCGGGCCGAAGAACAACACATGGTCCATCGCCTCCCCGCGCCCGCGCGCGGCCTCGATAAAGACGCGTAAATTCTCGCGCGCCGCCTTCTGCCCAACGAATTCGGCGAGCGATTTGGGACGCAGCGCGGCGTCCGGGTCTTCCGGCTGGCGGTCAGGGGAATGGAGGGGAACGGGGTCGGTCATTGCGGTGTCGAGCTAGACTGCAAAATGGACCCTGAAACAAGTTCAGGGTGACGAAGTGGCTTTGTAACGGTCCTTTCTCCGTCATGCTGAACTTGTTTCAGCATCCATCTCTCGGCAATCACCGGGGCATGCCGATCGAACGGAACCCCTGCGTCTACATCCTCGCGAGCCAGCCGCGCGGTACTCTCTATATCGGCGTTACGTCCGACCTCGAGAAACGGCTCTGGCAGCATCGCGAGAACATCACCGGCGGCTTCACCGCGCGCTACAAAGTCCATCGCCTCGTCCGCTTCGAGATGTTCGACGACATGGAAAACGCGATCCTGCGCGAGAAGCAGTTGAAGCGCTGGCATCGTCAATGGAAGATCAACCTGATCGAGAGCGACAATCCGCAGTGGGTGGATCTGGCGGTCGGATTGGGGTTCGAACCGCTTGCTCTGCACGGGGGGAGAGATGGATCCTGAAACGAGTTCAGGATGACGGGATCGTGAGTTTGCGTTCTCAAAACGGGTTCACCGTATAGCCTGCCTGTTGCAGCAGCGCGTGGGCGGTCATCGCGGACAGGGCCATCTCCACGCCGGGGATCAGGTCTTCCTGCGTCACGCCATAAGCCGCCGCGCTCTGACCGCAGACGATGAAGCGCACGCCTGCATCCAGCATCGTACGGACCATCGCGGCGGAGCCGTTGGCGGGCATGTCGCGCCCTTCGAGCGAAGCGTCGGTCAGCAGATCGTGCACCGCCTTGCCGTGGACCACCACCGCGACGCGGATATTGTCCGCCGGTACGCCATGCGCGACATGCATGTTGATGAAGCGGGCACCGCTTTCGAAGCCGCGATTGCGGGTGCCGCCCTCGGCCTTCTCGGCGACGTCGAAAGCGACCGAGAGCTCGGTATCGGCAGGCACCTCGCCGATCCCTGCGACCGGCGCATGCGCGCCGAATTCGGTGAAGACCGGTCCGGTCTTGAAGACGCTCATGTCCTGCGCGTTGGCGGGAATCGCTATCAAGCCAATTGCAGCAATTAAGGTGGTCGTTCTAACTCTCAGCAACACCGATCTCCAATCGCAATTCAACCGCCCTGTCTCCAGCATTTCGATACGGTTCCCAGCCCAACAAGGAGAAGAAGTAGTCGCTCCATGACCGCTCGTAGGTCACGGCGGCCAGGAACTTGTCTGATCCTTCGCCCCATGGCTTCGTGAAGACCGCGACGTAGCCACTGTTCCGGCCCCATCCGGTACAAGACGAGAAATTGTCCGGAGCGATCCGATACGCCCTTCCCACCATCGCGTCGGGGCCATCATCCACGAGATAGACAGCTGCATAGGATCGCGGAATTGTTCGAATCTGCTCGACCTTGAGCAGGACTGAGTCGGGCGGCCTGTTTGATGGCGGATTAGCAAAGACGATGGCGTTCGGAACGGGATTCTGTGCGCAAGCGGCGGCCGACGTCGCAGCGAAAAGTGCGCCAAATGTCAAAGCCAGAGTGGCCGCCTCCTTCACAGCGCTGCCCTTTTTAGTGCCACGCGTATCAGATCGCCCTCGCTCGCGCCTTCGCCCAGTTCGCCCTGCGCGGCGGCCACGGCGCGCGCGGCCACGGCGGGTTTGAAGCCGAGATTTTCGAGCGCGCTGACCGCATCGGCGCTGGCCCCGCCCGCAGGTGTAGCTGCAACGGTCGCGCCCCCGCCGCCCGGCAGCGCACCGGCCTTGTCCTTCAGCTCGTTGACGATCCGGCCCGCCAGCTTCGGCCCCACGCCCTGCGCCCGCGCGACCATCGCGGCATCGCCATTGGCGCAGGCCTGCTGGACCTCGCCCGTCGACAGCGCCGAGAGGATCGCCAGCGCCACCTTGGACCCGACGCCCTGCACCTGCGTGAGCAGGCGAAACCAGTCCCGCTCCGCCGCTTCGGCAAAGCCGAGCAGGCGCATGTCGTTCTCGCTCACCTGCAGATCGGTATAGACGGTGCACGCCTCGCCCCGCTCACCCAGCTGGCTAAGCGTCCTGGCCGAACAATGGACGAGGTAGCCGACGCCCGCGACGTCGATCACCGCCCAGTCCGCGCCGGTCTCGTCGAGCAGTCCCTTGAGCTTCGCAATCATGGTTTGTTCCTGCCCGTTCGCGGTGCGTTTGGGAAGAGCGATGACGGGATAGTCCCCCCAAAGTTCACGCAAAGTTCACGCGAAAACGCAATGTCGGCTGTGCGCGTTTTTCCGGGCCATAACTCGCGCTGCCGATGCCGGGCGGACGAGGTTGCCCCCGACCTGCGCGGCATTGCACCCGTGGCACAACCGCTCGCCTGTAGGAAAGCAGTCCTTGCTTTGCTTATGACGGTCCACAAGGCATGAGGTGCAGCCATGAGCTGGAATACATTCGGACGCGCGCTGCGCTTTACGACCTGGGGAGAGAGCCACGGCCCCGCCATCGGCGCGGTGGTCGACGGGTGCCCGCCGGGTATCGAACTGGCCGAAGCCGACATCCAGCCCTTCCTCGATGCGCGCAAGCCGGGGCAGAGCAAGTTCACCACCCAGCGCAAGGAGCCTGACGAGGTCCGTATCCTGTCGGGCGTGTTCGAAGGCCGCACTACCGGCACGGCGATTTCGCTGCTGATCGAGAATACCGACCAGCGATCGAAGGATTATTCCGAGATCGCAAATGCCTATCGCCCCGGCCATGCCGACTATGCCTATGACACGAAATACGGTTTTCGCGATTATCGCGGCGGCGGGCGCAGTTCTGCGCGCGAAACGGCGATGCGGGTGGCGGCGGGCGCGGTGGCGCGCAAGGTCATCGGCGGGGTCTCGATCCTCGCCTATGTCGCGGAGATCGGCGGCGATGCCATCGACCCGGCGAATTTCGACCGCGAGGAGATTGCGCGCAACCCCTTCTGGTGTCCCGATGCCGAAGCGGCGAAGCGCTGGGAGGCGATGATCGACGAAGCGCGCAAGGCGGGATCATCGCTGGGCGCGGTGGTCGAGTGCGTGGCCGAAGGCGTGCCCGCTGGCTGGGGCGCGCCGATCTATGCCAAGCTCGACAGCGACCTTGCCGCGGGCATGATGAGCATCAATGCGGTCAAGGGCGTGGAGATCGGTGACGGCTTCGCCGCCGCGCGCCTCACCGGCGAGCAGAACGCCGACCCCATGCGACCGGGCAATGACGGCCCCCGCTTCGAAGCCAACCATGCAGGCGGCATTGCAGGCGGCATCTCGACCGGCCAGCCGGTGACCTGCCGCGTGGCTTTCAAGCCGACCAGTTCGATCCTTACCCCGGTCGAAAGCATCACGCGCGACGGCGATGCGACCGAAGTCCGCACCAAGGGCCGCCACGACCCCTGCGTCGGCATTCGCGGCACGCCGGTGGTCGAGGCGATGATGGCGCTGGTGCTGGCGGACCACAAGCTGCTGCACCGGGGGCAGTGCGGCTGAGCGGAGCCGTTACACCCGGGCTGTCGCAACGATCGCGGGATGGTCGAACTCGACCGATCCATCGGCTTGCACGAATTGCCGGAATTCCGTCTCCGCGGCCTTGGACAAGCGGGCGAACTGATCGTCGTCGATGATCTCTGCCAGCGTCCAGCCCTTGACGTCCGTTTCGACCCAGCTGGCGATCGAGGGAAAGCGCGCTTTTCCTGCCAGCCGTTCTACGGTGGCGCCTTCCATCCCGGCCTTGGCGAATAAACCGGCGACCCCGTCAGGATCGCCCAGGCAATAGGGTGCGCGCAGGGCGTCGGCTGCCTCGGCCCCGAACAGCCGATCGAGCAGGCGAGTCATCGCTGCATAGCCGGGCGTGTTCGACAGATCGTCCCAGACAGCGGCGACCACGCGGCCACCCGGTTTCGTCACGCGTTTCATCTCGGACAGAGCCGCCACCCGATCTTCGAAGAACATCAGGGCGAACTGGGAGGCAGCGGCATCGAAGCTGTCGGTAGGAAAGGGAAGGTCCTCCGCCTGCCCTGAAGTCCAAGCGATACCGGGCGCCATTCGCCGCGCCACGGCGAGCATGCCGTCGTTGCAATCCAGGCCTGTGACCTTCCCTTCATCGCTGATACGCTCCGCCGCGCTCCGTGCGAGAACGCCAGTGCCGCAAGCCACATCGAGAAAGCTGTCACCGCCCGTCGGCAGTGCGCGGTCGAGGACTTTTTCCGTCCACGCGCTGAAAAGCGCGGGGACGAAGAATTCCTCGTATATATCGGCCGCGCTCCGCGTGACCTGTCCTCTATCGGCTGCATCCATCGGCTCGCTCCCATGGTTGTCCGGGACCTTAGCACATTCTGCTGGCCGATGCGTATTGCGGACATTTCCGGGCGGGCGAATGCGCGCATCGTTGCGAAAAATGCAATGACTGTTGCGCTTTCCGAAAGTTCTAACAGACTGATCGATTATTTCGATATTCGCTATCGCACAAAATCGCTTTTGTGCATCGCAACAGTGCCTATCTGTGCTGCAACAGTTTCAACCCGAACACGGAGAATCGAAAACCATGGGTATCATCGGAAGCCAGATCAAACCGTTCAGCGCCACCGCCTTCAAGGCGGGCGAAGACTTCTTCACCGTCACCGACGAGGACGTGAAGGGCAAGTGGGCGGTGTTCTTCTTCTATCCGGCCGATTTCACCTTCGTCTGCCCGACCGAACTCGAAGATCTGGGCGAGCAGTATGGCATGCTCCAGAAGATGGATGTCGAAGTCTATGCCGTGTCGACCGACACACATTTCAGCCACAAGGCCTGGCATGACACCAGCGAGCGTATCGGCAAGCTCACCTTCCCGTTCCTGGGCGATCAGAACCACGTCCTCGCCACCAATTTCGACGTGCTGCGTGAAGGCGCAGGCCTGGCGGACCGCGCGACCTTCGTCGTCGATCCCGATGGCGTGATCCAGATCATGGAACAGACCTGCGAAGGCGTGGGCCGCAATGCCAACGAACTGGCGCGCAAGATCAAGGCTGCCCAGTATGTCCGCGCCAATCCCGGCCAGGTATGCCCGGCTGCGTGGGAAGAAGGCGAAGACACGCTGGCTCCCTCGCTCGACCTCGTCGGCAAGATCTAAGCGTTAATTCGCGAGACAGAACGAGCGGCCTAGCGCCGCCCGTACAAAAGCCCGAGCGATAAGACTCGGGTCGCTGGAAGGCCCGGGGCACCTCCCTCCCCCCGCCCCGGGTCTTTTCCTCCCCACCGATTTTCGAACTTCCCATCCACCCGACGTCCGGAGTCCGCTCATGCTCGATGCAACGATGACGCAGCAGCTCAAGACCTACCTCGCCAATCTGCGCGAGCCGGTCGAACTGGTCGCCTCGCTTGGCGATGATGCCAAGAGCGCACAGACGCGCGAACTGCTGGAAGAAATCGCGGCGCTGCACGATCTCGTGAGCGCGAGTTTCGACGGAACCGATGCAAGGAAGCCCAGCTTCGTCATCCGCCGCGCCAGCGATGCGGAAAAATGGGTGCGCTTCGCAGGCCTGCCGATGGGCCATGAATTCACCTCGCTGGTGCTCGCGCTGCTGTGGGCAGGGGGGCATCCGCCCAAGGTTGATGCCGATCTGCTCGAGCAGGTGCGCGGGCTGGAAGGCGATTTCAATTTCGAGATGTATTTCTCGCTGAGCTGCCACAATTGCCCAGATGTCGTGCAGGCGCTGACGCTGATGGCGCTGGAGAACCCGCGCATCACGGCGACGCTGATCGAAGGCGGCACTTTCCAGGACGAGGTCGACAGCCGCGACGTGATGGCCGTCCCCGCGACCTTCCTGAATGGCGAGCCCTTCTACAACGGCAAGATGGAACTGGCAGAAATCCTCGCGCGGCTCGACACCGGCAGCGAGCAGAAAGCAGTCGAGAAACTTGCGGCCAAAGAGCCGTTCGAAGTACTGGTTATCGGCGGCGGACCCGCCGGCGCCGCGACCGCGATCTATACCGCGCGCAAGGGCTTTCGTACCGGCATCGCCGCCGAACGCTTCGGCGGTCAGCTGCACGATACGCTGGGCATCGAGAACCTGCCCGGGACACCCTATACCGAAGGGCCCAAGCTGGCGGGCGAGCTCAAGCGCCATGTCGGTGAATACGACATCGATCTGATGGACCTTGCCAAGGCCGTGAAGCTGGTCCCCGCCAAGCGGGAAGGCGCGCTGCACACGGTCGAGCTGGGCAATGGCGCGAGCCTCAAGGCGCGTTCGCTGATCCTTGCGACCGGCGCGCGCTGGCGCAATCTCGGCGTGCCCAGCGAGGCGGAGTATCGCAACAAGGGCGTGGCCTATTGCCCGCACTGCGACGGGCCGTTGTTCAAGAGCAAGCGTATCGCCGTGGTCGGCGGCGGCAATTCGGGCGTCGAAGCGGCGATCGACCTCGCCAAAATCGTCGGTCATGTCACGCTGATCGAATATGACGACAAGCTGCGCGCCGACGAGGTGCTGCAGAAGAAGCTGCGCAGCATGGCCAATGTCGAGATCGTCACCAGCGGCCAGACCACCGAAATCACCGGCAAGGACGGCAAGGTCGACGGCCTGATCCTCAAGGACCGGGCATCGGGCGATGAGCGTCGCATCGAACTGGAAGGCGTGTTCGTCCAGATCGGCCTCGTCCCCAATACCGAATGGCTGCAGGACTCCGGCCTCGAACTCACCAGGTTCGGCGAAATCGTCACCGACGAGGAAGGGCGGACCAATCTTCCCGGCATTTTCGGCGCGGGCGATGTGACCGACGTTCCCTACAAGCAGATCGTTGTCGCCATGGGCGAAGGGTCCAAGGCGGGCCTGTCCGCCTTCGACTATCTGATCCGCACCGAGCCGGTCGAGGATATCGCGCAGGCCGCCTGATTTCGTCACGCAGCGGACATGAAAGCGTCGCCATTCCAGCGGGATGGCGGCGCTTTTCGCATTTAGGGCACGCCTCGCCGCATCATCGCTTAAGGCAATCAATCCGACGCAATTAATCGATTGGACGCATCACCGCTAAAGGCGCATCCCTCTTCAAACGGAATCCCCCCGAGTCTTTGAGAGTGGAGAGACAGACGATGGACGCGAAGACAGGCGAAATGAGTGGCTGCCCGATGCATGGCGATGGCGGTGTACGCGCCCTGCTCGGCCGCACCAACAAGGACTGGTGGCCGGAAATGCTGGCGACCGAGATCCTCAACCCCAACGGTCCGACCAATCCGCTGGGCGAAGACTTCGATTATGCCGAAGCGTTCAACGCGCTCGACTACAAAGCGCTGAAGGACGATCTTACCGCGCTGATGACCGACAGCCAGCCCTGGTGGCCGGCAGACTATGGCCATTACGGCCCGTTCTTCATCCGCATGGCCTGGCACGCTGCGGGCACCTATCGTACCGCCGACGGGCGCGGCGGTGCCAATAGTGGGCAGCAGCGTTTCGCCCCGCTCGACAGCTGGCCCGACAACGGCAATCTCGACAAGGCGCGCCGCCTGCTGTGGCCGATCAAGCAGAAATACGGCAACCACATTAGCTGGGCCGACCTGTTCATCCTCGCCGGCAATGTCGCGATCGAAAGCATGGGCGGGCCGACCTTCGGCTTCGGCGGCGGCCGCGCCGACGTGTTCGAGCCCGAGCGCGACATCTACTGGGGCAGCGAAGACAAATGGGTCAATGAAGGCGTCCAGACCCGCATCGATCCCGAGCACGGCTTCGAAGTGATGGAAGGCCCGCTCGCGGCGATCCAGATGGGCCTGATCTACGTCAATCCCGAAGGGCCGGGCGGCAACCCGCATGACGATGAAGGCATGGCCCGCGACATGAAGGAAACCTTCAAGCGGATGGCGATGGACGACGAGGAAACCGTCGCGCTTACCGCTGGCGGCCACACCTTCGGCAAATGCCACGGCAATGGCGACGCCTCGACGCTCGGCGCCGCACCGGCTGGCGGCGATCTCGCCGCGCAGGGCTTCGGCTGGGTCAGCACCGAGGACCATGGCGGCATCGGCGAGCACGCGGTCACCAGCGGCATCGAGGGCGCATGGACCAACACGCCCGACAAGTGGAGCGAGAACTATTTCCGCCTGCTGCTCGATTACGACTATGAACTGACGCAGAGCCCGGCCGGGGCCAATCAGTGGACGCCGATCAATCCCAAGGAAGAGGATATGGCGCCCGCCGCCTGGGACCCGTCGATCAAGGTCCCGACGATCATGACCACGGCGGATATGCAGCTCAAGCGCGATCCCGATTATCGCAAGATCAGCGAGAAGTTCCGCAACGATCACCAAGCGTTCAAGGACGCTTTCGCGCGGGCATGGTTCAAGCTGACTCACCGCGATATGGGCCCCAAGGCCCGCTATCTCGGGCCGGAAGTGCCCGAAGAGGACCTGATCTGGCAGGACCCGGTTCCTGCGGGCACCATGCCTTCGGACAGCCTCGTTGCCGAGGTGAAGGCCAAGATCGCCGATAGCGGGCTGACCGTCAGCCAGCTGATCAAGACCGCCTGGGCCTCTGCCAGCACCTATCGCAAGTCGGACCATCGCGGCGGTGCCAATGGTGCGCGCATTGCGCTTGCTCCGCAGAAGGACTGGGACGTCAACGAACCCGCCAAGCTCAAGCAGGTGCTCGACACGCTCGACAGACTGCGCGGTGATATGAGCCTGGCCGATGCGATCGTGCTCGGCGGTGTGGTCGGTCTGGAGATGGCGGGCGCGACTGACGTGCCCTTCACCGGCGGCCGCGGCGACGCAACGCAAGACCAGACCGATGTCGAGAGCTTCGACTGGATGGAGCCTGAGGCCGACGCCTTCCGCAACTACAAGCCCAAGGCGATGGGCGTGAAGACGGAGGAAATGATGCTCGACCGGGCCAGCCTGCTGGGTCTGTCGGTGCCGGAAATGACGGTGCTCATCGGCGGCCTGCGCGTGCTCGGCGCGAACCACGGCGAGCGCGGCCATGGCCACTTCACCACCCGTTCGGGCAAGCTCACCAACGACTTCTTCGTCAACCTCTACGACATGACCAATGTCTGGAAAGCGACCGACGACAGCGACGAGGAATATATCGCGACCGACCGCGCCGAAGGGAAAGAGAAGTGGCATGCCACGCGGGCCGACCTGGTGTTCGGCTCCAACTCCGAACTGCGGGCGGTCGGCGAGATCTATGCCCAGAAGGGTGGCGAAGAAAAGTTCAAGCAGGACTTCGTCAAAGCCTGGACCAAGGTGATGAACGCCGACCGTTTTGACATTTGTTAAACTAGCCACCATGCTTGATGTTCAGACGGCCTGGCTGGTCGTCCACCGAGAGCCCCCGACGAGCAGTCGGGGGCTTTTTTCTTGGCATTGCAAAGCCTTGAGTCTCAAGGATACTCCGACCCAGGCGGCCATCCCACATCAAGCTGACGCTTGTCAGGCCACGGCGAGTCGCAGCATGCCGGTGATTCGGCAAACGGGTGGTGAAGACGTACTCAGCGCTCGCGTCTGAGAACGATGTAGAGCGCGCCATCGCCGCCATGGCGTTGGTGCGCGCGGCGGACGGCGGCAATGGCGGAATGGTGGCTGGAGGCCGCCAGCCAGTCGAGCACCTTCGCGCGAATGGCGCCGCGCCGTTCCGCCCTGTCCGCAGCCTCCACCGGGCGCGATTTGCCCGTTACCAGCAATATCGTGCGCGCGCCGATGGCCCGCGCCTGCGCAACCCCGCTCATCAACCGGTCATAGGCGGCATCGAGATTGTGCCCGTGCAGGTCGAGCGTAAGTTCCGGCTGCAGCTGCCCGGTCTTGAGGCGGCGATCCCAATGCGAGTCGAGCCCCCGGTCCTGCACCGGAACCACCTTGGGAGGGGGCGGCTGTACCGGTTGCGGAATGCGCGAAGGCGTCGGCATTTTTATCGGCTTCGGCCGGGTCGGCGGCTTGGCAGGGTGGGACTGTTTCGGCTGAACGGGCTTGAGCGGATGCAACGGCTTCACCGTCGCGGCGAGCTTTTCCCATGCTTCCGCTTCGTCGCTCGACAGTCCGCGCGGGACGCTCACCGGCGCGATTCGAGGCGCTGGACGGTTCCCTTCGGCAGCAGAACCAGCGCCGAACCGCGCGAGCTCATCCCACCCGCAATGCTGCGCGCGTCCTCGCCATTGCCCCAGAAGGTGTCGAAGCGATTAGCGCCCTTGATCGCCCCGCCCGTATCCTGCGCGATCCACAATCCATCGGCGACATCGTGCTCCATATCGAGGAATACGGGCGCGCCATAGGGCACGAAAGCGGGATCGACAGCGACCGAGGATTCGCGCCGCACCGGCACGCCGAGCGATCCGAGCGGGCCATCGGTGTCCAGCACCCGGAAGAAAATCCAGCTCTTGTTGAGCCGCATCACTTCCTGTCCCTGCACCGGGTTGTCGCGGATATAGGCCATGATTCCCTGCATCGAGGTCGCGTAAGGCGTGTCGGGACCGATCATCCCGCGCTCGCGCATGACCCTGCCGATACCGACATACTCACGCCCATTCTGGCCCGCATAGCCGATCCGCATCAGCGAATTGTCGGGCAGGCGCAGCAGGCCCGAACCCTGGATCTGCAGGAAGAAGAATTCGACCGGATCGGCCGCCCAGGCGATTTCCAGCCCGCGATTGGCAAGCGCGCCCTGCTCTATCTCGGCCCGCTCGTAGAACATCACGAACTTGCCGCTAGCGTCCCGGCGACCGAGCGGCGGGCGTCCGGTGCGTTCGCTTTGCGGTATTTCGTCCGGCCAGTCGCGCTCCAGTTCGGGCGGCATGGCATAGACCGGCACATCATAGCCCGGCGCGCGGGTGCGACTGCCGCGGATTTCCGGTTCGAAATAGCCGGTGGCGAAGGCCGCGCCATCACCGACCCGCGCGGTTTCGAAGTAGCTGGTGAAGAAGCGCCGGGCATCGGATGCCGACCAGTTCGACGCTGCCTCGCAGGCCGGGCGCCAGTCTTCCGCCTGTGTCAGTCCGCTCTGGTCTTCGCGTTTGAGCAACGCGGGGCACGATTCACGAAACGATGCCAGCGCCGTGCTCGCATCCCCGGCGCCGAGGCCGAGCGAACCCGCATCGGGACCGCGCGAGATCGCCGCCAAAGCTGCATTCGGAGCAGCCGTCGTCGCCGATGGAACCGGAATTGCACTTTGCGGGGGGCGGGCGTCGGGGACGACACGGACGCAGGCGCCAAGCGTGATGGTCACCGCGATCAACAGCAGGTGGCGCATGCTCCCTCCCCGGATTGTGCGGGGCGTCAGCCCTCGTCGGTCTCGTCGAGAACCCAGCTGGGATCGGAAGCACCGACATTGCGGGTGAAGGTCCACACGTCGCGGCTTTCGATCGCATCGTCGAGCGAACCGGCGATGACATTGCCATCGGCATCGCGGGTAACGGCGGCGATATCGGCCACGAACAGCACGGCGATGCGCGCCGTGCGCCCGTCGAGTTCGGCCGAACGGACGCTCGCGTCCTCGATCCGGATCAGGCGATTTTCGAGCGTTTCGCCCGCTGCTTCGCGCGCATCGATGGCCCCGGCGAAGCTTTCGTAGACATCGTCGTCGGCCAGTTCGCGCAGCGTTTCCTTGTCGCCTTTCCAGAAGGCTTCGAGAATCATGCCATAGGCACCCTTGGCACCTTCGAGGAAACCGAGCAGGTCGAAGCCCTGATCGGCGGCGGCAATGGCGCGGATGCCCGCTTCGTTGGCGGGGACGCGGTTGTCGCCCGCACGCAGCACGACCGGCTGGCGCACAGGACGCGGCGCATTGTCCGCCTGCGGCGGCGTTTCGCTGCGTTCGAACCGGTGCGGAATCACCTCTTCCTCGTGCTCGGACCGGCGACCAAGCACGGAATAGAGCCGCAGCCCGAGAAAGGCGGCAATCATGGCAAGGATGACGATCTCGGTGATCACGTAAATAACCTGCTTCCCAACTTCGTTCGCCAGGGGCGGTCTGCCCCGGCAGTCCAACGGCTTTCCTGCCCTAGATAGGGAAGAATTACAAACCGACAATGTTCCTGCGATGAACAATGGCCATAGCACGGACAGGGCGCGGCGTGCATTGATACGCGTGCCCGACAGTGCTAGGCGCGCGCCGCAACGGTCCGGCGCAACCTTCTGGTCGCGCGGGTCTCCCGAATTCGAATAACTGGAAAGCGACTACACATGGCCGACGAAGGCGACGTTCTCACCGACCTCAACATGGATCCTGCAGCCGGCGCCAACGGTGTCGACAACCAGCCCAGCGCCGGTGTCATCTCGCAATATATCAAGGATCTTTCGGTCGAAAACCCGAACGCGCCGCAATGCTTCCAGTGGAACGAGCAGCCGCAGCTCGACGTGCAGGTCAACATCGCCGCCGACAAGGTTTCGGACGAAGTGCACGAAGTGACGCTCAAGGTCACCTGCACCGCCAAGACCAGCCAGGGCAATCTCTACCTCATCGACCTCGATTATTGCGGGCTGATGGGCATGCGCAATCTGCCCGACGAGCACGCCCACGCGTTCCTTTTCGCCGAAGCGCCGCGCATCCTGTTCCCCTTCGCGCGCCGCGTCATCGCCGATGCCAGCCGCGATGCAGGTTTCCCGCCGCTGATGCTCGACCCGATGGATTTCGGCGCGCTCTACCAGCAGCAGCTGGCCGCCCGCGCCCAGGAACAGCAGGGTGCGGGAGCGATGCCTCCCGCAGGTGAGGCGTAAGGCGCTGACGCCGCAGGCAGGGCTCCGCAGATGAGCCTCGTCAGGAATGTCGGAACGATCGGCGGTCTGACCCTGGTCAGCCGCATATTCGGTTTTGCGCGCGACATGCTGCTGGCCCGCGTCCTCGGGGCGGGGTTGGCAGCTGACGCATGGCAGCTCGCCTTCACCCTGCCCAACACCTTCCGCCGACTGTTTGCCGAGGGTGCCTTCAGCGTTGCCTTCGTGCCGATGTACACCCGCCGCCTGCACGATGAGGATGGCGGCGGCCAGGAAGCGGCGGACCATTTTGCTTCCGACGTGCTGTCGGTCTTCGTCTGGGTACTGCTGGGATTTTCGGCGCTGTGCATGATCGCGATGCCGGGCATCGTGTGGCTGCTCGCGCGCGAATACCAGAATGTGCCGGGCAAGTTCGAACTCGCGGTCTGGCTCAGCCGCGTGACCTTCCCTTACCTCGCGCTGGTCAGCCTGGTGGCGATGCTTTCGGGCGTGCTCAACGCACGTTCGAAATTCGCGCCCGGCGCCTTCGTACCGGTGCTGCTCAATATCGTCATGATCGGCGGTATCGTGACCGGCTGGTACCTGCGCGGCGACAGCGATGACGATCTGGTCGTCGCCTGGGCGCTGGCCATATCGCTGACTCTCGCGGGGGCGGCACAGCTCGCCTATATGTGGTGGGCATCGCGGCGGGCAGGCGTGCACCTCAAGATCAAGGTCCCGGCGTTCACGCCCGAGGTGAAGCGATTGATGATGCTGATGCTGCCGGCGACTTTCGGTGCGGGCATCTACCAGATCAGTCAGCTGGTCGACACCTTCTTCGCTACCAGCCTGCCACAAGGTTCGCTCACGCTGTTGAAGCTGGCCGACCGGCTGAACCAGATGCCGCTGGGCGTCTTCGGCATTGCGCTCGGCACTGCGATCCTGCCAATGCTGGCGCGGCATATCCAGTCGGGAAACAAGAGCGAGGCGCAGCGCCTGCAGGCCAACGCGGTCGAGGTCGCCATGCTGCTGTGCCTGCCCTGTGCCGTCGCCCTGTCGATCTGCGCCGAGGCTTTCACTGCAGGTATCTTCCAGGGCGGCAAGATGACGCCCGAGGATACGGCGATCATGGGCAATATCGTGATCGCGCTGGTTTGCGGCCTGCCTGCCTATGTGCTGGTCAAGGTATTCCAACCCGCATTCTTCAGCCGCGAGGACACACGCACCCCCGTATTCATCGCCGCCGGAGCGCTGATTATCAATATCGCGCTCAATTTCTACGTTGTCCCGCGTTATGGAATTGTCGGCCTCGCCACCGCTACCGCGATCACCGCCACGCTCAACGTGCTGTCGCTCTACACTATCCTGCAGATCCGCGGCTGGTTCCACTTTACCGGCAAGCTCGCCGGACAGATCGCGCGGCAAGTGGTCGCGACGGCAGTCATGGGCGTGCTGCTGTGGTGGATGACCCCAGCGCTCGAGCCGTTCTGGCGCGGCGACGCACTGAACAGGATCTGGTCGCTATCGGCGCTGGTCATCGCGGGCGCGGCGGTCTTCTTCAGCGTCGCCTATGTCGTCGGCGCGATCGACAAGGACCTCATTGCGCAATTGAAGCGTAAGCCTCCCGCCGCACCGGTCGATCTTGCCGAATGAAGCGCCTGTGCTAAGGCACGCGGCGATGACTATGATCACTTTCTCCTCCAGCACTGCTCCGTGCCGCTTTGCCGTGCGCGGGCGGGCGGCCTGGCGATGGCTTTGACGCTCCCATACTGAGCGCCTCCCGCCCGGGCATTCGGACGGACCATTACCTATGAAAGAGAATATCATGCGCGTCGTTTCCGGCATCCAGCCCACCGGCAATCTCCACCTCGGCAACTACCTGGGGGCGATCCGCAACTGGGTGCGCATGCAGGACGAGATGGCTGACAGCAACCAGGCTCAAGCAGCCGAAGGCGGTAGCGCAGACCAGAAGCAATGCCTGTTTTTCCTCGCCGATCTCCACGCGATTTCCATGCCCCACGATCCGGCGGAACTGAAACGGGCCACGCTGGAAATGACGGCGGCGCTGGTCGCCTGCGGGATCGATGCGCAAAAGAGTGTGCTGTTCAACCAGGCGCAGGTGCCGCTGCATGCGGAACTGCAATGGCTGCTCAACGGCACGGCCCGGATGGGCTGGCTGAACCGCATGACCCAGTTCAAGGACAAAAGCGGCAAGAATCGCGAAGGTGCCAGCGTGGGGCTGTTCACCTACCCGGTGCTGCAGGCCGCCGACGTGCTGCTCTATCAGGCGACGCATGTCCCCGTGGGTGAGGACCAGAAGCAGCATCTGGAACTTGCCCGCGACATCGCGCAGAAATTCAACAATGATTTCGCTGCCGAGGACGCGCCCGTCTTCACCCTGCCCAAGCCAATCAGCCCGCCGCAGGCCGCGCGCATCATGAGCCTGCGCGACGGTTCGAAGAAGATGAGCAAGTCCGATCCTTCGGACATGAGCCGGATCGAACTGGTCGACGATGCCGATACGGTGATGAAGAAGATCAAGAAGGCGAAGACCGATCCGGAGCCGCTGCCGAGCGAGGCAGAGGGGCTTGAGGACCGGCCCGAGGCCCTGAACCTGGTGACCATCTACGCCGCCGTCGCCGACACGACGGTCGAGGAAGTGCTGCGCGAATTCGGCGGCGAAGGCTTCGGCAAGTTCAAACCGGCACTTGGCGAGTTGCTGGTCGAAACGTTGCGCCCGATCTCCACCCGCTTCAACGAACTGCTGGCGGATCGCGAGGCGCTGGACGCGATTCTCGCGCGCGGCGCGGCGCGGGCGCGCGAACTCGGCCACCCGACGCTCGATGCGACTTATGCGGCGCTCGGCTTCGTGCGATAAGGCATTCGAAACTTGCAACAAATGTGAATCGGGATATTCAATCCGGGTTCATCGCCATTCGTCTATAGCCGGGCACAGTAACTGGCAGTGTGCCCTGGGGAAGCGGCGGACTGCATGAATCGGCGTAATCGTGATAGGTACGCCGATGTTCGAAAGGACTGAGCATGACCGACCGCAAAAAAGGTTGGGGGCGCAAACTCAAGCTCGCCTCCGTACCGATGATCCTTGCAGGCCTTGCCGCCTGCGCCACGCCGTTCAAGGCCGACGTCTCGCGTTTCCAGACGCAGCTGCCCGCTCCGCAGGGTGAAAGCTATTTCGTGGTTGCGGACGATCCGGCGCTGGCCGGAGGTCTGGAATTCGCGCAATATGCTGACCTTATCGAAGGCCAGATGGCGCGCCTCGGCTATGCCCAGGCGGCATCGCCCGAGAGCGCATCGCTGCTGGTGCGCTTCGACTATGGCGTGGACAAGGGTCGCGAACGCGTGCGCACGACCGGTTTCCACGACCCGTTCTACGATCCGTGGTACGGCTATGGCCGCTGGGGCTATCGCTCGCGGCTGAGCTACTACCGCCCGTTTTATGGTAGCCGCTGGGGTTACGGCTTTTACGATCCGTGGTTCGGTGGTCCGGACGTACGCAGCTATACCGTCTATACCAGCGGCATCGACATGAAGATCGACCGCGCGGCCACGGGCGAACGGCTGTTCGAAGGCAAGGCGCAGGCCGTGTCGACTTCGAACCGCCTGCAATATCTGGTGCCGAATCTGGTCGAAGCGATGTTCACCGACTTCCCCGGCAATTCGGGCGAGACGCTGCGCATCTCGATCGCGCCGGAAAAGACCACGGTGCGCCGGGTCGACTGATCGTAGATTTCCCGGACGGGACAAATGGAAAGGGCGGCCCCGGATCGGGCCGCCCTTTCTCGTATCAGGTCAGCTTGGCGTGTCCGCCAGTCGAGCCGAAGCCACCTTCGCCGCGATCGGTGTCGTCGAGTTCCTCGACCTCTTCCCACGCCGCCTGCGTGACGGGTGCCAGCACCAGCTGGGCGATGCGGTCGCCGCGCGTAATCGCGAAATCGTCGGCACCGTGATTGATCATAATGATCTTCAATTCGCCGCGATAGTCGCTGTCGATCGTGCCCGGCGTATTGGGCACGGTGATGCCGTGCTTGAGTGCCAGCCCTGACCGCGGGCGCACCTGGATTTCGTAACCCTGCGGGATAGCAACGGCGAGCCCGGTCGCCACCGCGTGACGCTGGCCGGGCTTCAGGGTCAGGTTTTCGGCAGCAAGCACGTCCATTCCCGCCGCGCCGCTGGTGGCGTAGGCGGGAAGGTCGAGCCCGTGTCCGTGAGGCAGGCGCTTCAGGCGCACGCCAACGGGTTCAGTCATGGTCGTCCTCTACGGGAGTGAGTGCTTCGGCAGCACGGCGAACCAGTTCGCGCGCCACGTCTTCCTTGGGCATTTCGGGCAGGCTTTCGACCCCGCCCGAGGTGACGATATGCACCTGATTGAGGTCGCCGCCCATCACGCTGTCGCCTTCCGTGCCCGAAACATTGTTGGCGATGATCCAGTCTGCGCCCTTGCGTTTGCGCTTCGACTTGGCGTTCTCGACCACGTTCTCGGTTTCGGCGGCGAAGCCGATCAGCAGCGTCGGGCGCTTGCGACCGGCAGCGGTGCTGGCGAGGATATCGGGATTTTCGGCAAGGATCAGCGCAGGCGGGGCACTGCCGCGCTTCTTCATCTTTTCGCCTGCCACGTGCTTGCTCTTCCAGTCGGCCACGGCGGCGACCATGAAGGCGATGTCGACCGGCAGCGCGCGACGCACTTCCTCGGCCATGTCTTCGGCGGTTTCGACGTCGATACGGTCGACACCGTGGGGCGTCGGAAGATGGACCGGGCCCGCGATCAGCGTCACCCGCGCGCCGGCGGCGGCGGCCATGGCGGCGATGGCGAAGCCCTGCTTCCCGCTCGAGCGATTGGCGATGTAGCGCACCGGATCGATCGGTTCGCGGGTCGGCCCCGCGGTGATCAGCACATGCTTGCCGTAAAGCGGGCGATGGTCGGGGTTGGGATCGAATTCCGCCTGTCCGGCAAGCGGCGATTCGTCGAAAGCAATGTCGGCGGTCCTGACCTCGTCGAAGACCGGCTGCGGCATGGCACGCATGTCCTGCCGCGCCACTTCGTGATTGATCGCTTCGGGGTCAGTGGGCGGGGCGGAGGAGGCCTTGCCTTTCGTGGCGAGAATCGGCCCGGCATCGCCAGCCGGTTCGGGTTCGTCCGGAAGGTCTTCGGTGCCGAGCATGTCGGGCTCGGGCAGCTCGTCCAGCTGGGCCTCGATCTCGTCATGGCTGCGCTGCGCGGTCGAGCGCGGGATGATCATCGACAGCAGGCCGCCCAGCCCACCGCCGCTCTTTGCGACCTCTTCCTCGTCCTCGGGCTCGAGCGCTTCGTGGAGGTCGCCCTCCACTTCTTCCGGCTCGTCGCTCGGCTCGGGCGCGGCGAGCTGTGCCGGTTTGAGCGCGGTGAGTTCCGGGACTTCGATATCGATATCGAGTTCCTCGGCAATGCGCGCGAGGATCGACGGCGGCTCGGGCATGCGGCCGGGGCCGAACTCGCCGCAGGCCATCGGACCTTCATCCGGGTCCATCACCGCGACGCCCGCCTGGCGCAGCCAGTCGGCATTGCGCTGGGTCGCCTGGTGTTCCCACATCTTCACGTTCATCGCGGGAACGGTAAGCACGGGCTTGTCGGTCGCGAGGATCAGCGTGGTGGCAAGATCGTCGGCGATCCCGGCGGCCATCTTGGCCAGCAGATCAGCCGTCGCCGGGCACACGACCACGAGATCGGCCTCGCGGCTGAGCTGGATATGCCCCATCTCGACCTCGTCCTTGAGATCGAAGAGCGAGGTATAAACCTTGTTTTCCGACAGCGCGGCGAGTGCCATCGGGGTGACGAATTGCTGCCCGCCTTCGGTCAGCACGCAGGTCACCGAACCGCCTGCCTTGCGGATCAGGCGGACCAATTCGCACGATTTGTAAGCGGCAATGCCGCCGCCGATGACGAGCAGGATCTTCGGCCCGCTCATGCGGTCCGTCCCTTCGCTTGCGTCATATCCGCGCGGTTCCACGCGGATCGGCGAGTGCATTCCCATAAAGCCATCGATGCGCTTGCTAGCGCCCCCCGTCCGTCATTGCCAGCGCTCAACACTGGCGTTTTCCGCGATTCGCCCTAACGTCACATGGTGAATAAAGAGAAAACGGGGAGATTTTCATGCATGTCATCCTGAGCGCAATTCTGCTTGCCCTGGCGATACTCGATCTGGTGATCGGCACCGGTTTCCTGATCGATCCGGCAAGTTCGGGCGCCGATTTCGGCCTGTCGATCGCATCGGCGCACGGGGAATCGACCTTGCGCGGTGACATGACCGCGTTCTTCTACGTCACTGCGCTGTCGCTTGCCTGGGGCGCGTGGAAGCGGCGCGGAGATGTGCTTTTCCCGGCGCTCGGCCTGTTCGGCATCGCCTTTACCGGGCGCTTCATCAATGTCGTGGCGCAGGGCCCCTACGAAGGATGGCTGGTCCCGATGGGCGTCGAGGCGTTCCACTGCATCGTCATCATCGTGGCTATGCGGGCGTGGGGCTGGCCGGGGCCTCGCGCCTGACGGCTGCTACGAGGTCCGCCAGCGCGCGCGGGACGAAAGCGAGGCCGACGCCGTAGGCGGGCACGAACAGTCCCATCCAGTAGAAGTTCTCCTGCCGCGCGAAGATCGCGACGGCGGCGATGAAGCCTGCGAACCACAGGCTCGCCAACGCGCCCAGCCTGCCGCCGACGGCGAACCAGCCGAGTAGCGGGAGCACACCCAGCGGTCCCGCCAACCAGACCGGCAGGGTCTGCAAGAGGGTTGTGACATGAATCCCGTACAGGGGCAGCGACGGCCCCAGCAGGCCCTGCCAGCCAGGCGACACCTCGTCCCCGGGAAGCTGGGCTGCCGCCACGGCATTCGCGTGCAGCCAGAGACCGATGCCTGTCATGGCCAAGGCTATCGACGTGGCAATGATCTGATCGCGGCGGCCTGCCAGCGCGGCAATGGTCAGCCAGGCGACGAGGAACGGAAGCGCCAGTTCGCGCACGCCGACTGCAAGCAGCGCGATTACCAGTCCGGCCAGCCACCATCGCGAAGCCGAAAGCGCCAGCGCCAGCGACACCATCAGGCCGCCGATCAATTCGTGCGAGAAAGCGACCTCGGGAATGAATGCAGCGGCACCGAACAGCGCCACCAGCGTTCCTGCGGCGTCGCGTTCGCGGCGCCCCACACGCGGACCTGCGGCAGCAAACCATGCGATGATGTTCGCGCTCCACAATATCACGGCCACGACCCGCCAGCCCAAGTCCCCCCACAAGGCGGAGCCCCAGGCAAGAAATGGAGTCCGGATCGTGACGAAAGGTTTGGTCGGATAGGAAAGTTTCCGATTCCCTGCGGTAGCCGCGGCATAGTAATCGGCACCGCCCCGAACCCGCGCATGAACATAGCGATAGAGGTCCATATCGACACTTTCGCCTCGTTCCAGCCGCTGTTCGATATCGGCTTCGTGCGCCGTATTACGCGTCTCGAGCGCAAAGCCGTTCCACACGCTGGCGACAAGTGTCGCAAGCAACAGCGCCAGCGCCGCCCAGCGCGGCAACAGCGTTAGCGGGCGATCGGGAATGGTCATGCCGTGCCTTTCGCCGATTTCACCAGCGACGCCAGCGCCATCGGCAGGAAAGCGAGGCCGATGAACATTGCCGGAGCTACCACCGCACCCCAGTAAAAATTGTTCGCCCGCCCGGCGAGCATGAAAGCGAGACCGTAGCCGAGATAGAGCAGCGTTCCGGTCGTCCCCGCTGGCGATTTCCACCCCGCCCAGCCCAGCATCATCAGGACCACGAGTGGTCCAGCGATCGCATGCGGCAACCATCGCAGATTGGAAGTGAGAACGATATTGCCCAGCCAGCCTGACAGGCCACGCAGGGCCAGCCAGTCGGGCCCTTGCGGGTCACCGGGCAGGCCTTGCGCAGCGATCAGCGACAGGTGCCACGCCATGATCGCAGCGAAAACGGCGACCAGCGCCGCCCACGCAGCCGCCTCGCGCCAATCCCTTCGCCACGCCGCCATCGCAGCCATCAGCAGGACGAAAGGCAGCACCAATTCACGCAGCACCAGGGCGAAAGCGGTTATCGCCAGTGCCGGACCCCAGCGGCCCGGGCGATGAAGGCCGAACGCCAACGCAACCAGCATTCCCGCCCACAATTCGTGCAACACGAAGAAATGACGGTTCAGGCCCAGTGAGCCACCCATGGCCATCAGCGCGGTTCCTAGCAACCGCATCCGCGCCCCGCCCGGCTCCTCGACCAGCCGGGTCCACCAGGCCCAGATGCAGGCGATCAGCAGCACGATGGCGAGCACGATCATGCCCGGCTCGCCCAGCCATGCATGGATATAGGCCAGCGTCGGCAGGCGCACGGCGAAACCGGGGTGGACGGGGTAGTCGCGCGCGCGCTGCTCTTCGACGATGAAGTCGTAATAGCTCTCGCCGCCTTCGATCCGCTCGATCACGCGATCGTAGAGGACGAGGTCGTCGTCTCGCTCCGGCGCGCTATCCGGTGCAGGCTCGTTTCCGATGAAAGCGGGCACCTCCGACGGCGTGCCATCCATGCTCGCAGTAAGCGGAGTGATTGCCGCCAGGACCAGCAGTGCCGCGACGACCATCAACAGCACGCGGGCAGGCCATGCCCGCCAATGGGCGAACCGGTCCCATGCGGGCGCAGCCGCAGCCTGGTTCAGCCGATCCAGCCCTGCATTGTCGCTGCCCATGCTGCGAGCCCCCCTGCCACTGCCGCAACTGCATAGCCCAGCCAGCCGCGACCCGCCTCCTTGCGCCCGCGCCTTTCCCACATCAATTCAACGTCAGGCAGCGGCGGCAGCTCAGGCGCGCCACCCTTGGGGGGGAAGCGATCCTCGATCCGGCGCACGAGATCGGGAATCCGCAGCAGCGTTTCGGTATCCTCGCGGATGCGATCGGCAATCGCCGCTTCAGGTCCCAGCTCGTCGCGGATCCAGCTGCGCACATAGGGCGCGCTCACATCCCACATATTGATCTTCGGATTGAGCTGTGTGGCGATGCCTTCGACCATCACCATGGTCTTCTGCAGCAGCAGCAAATGCGGCTGGGTCTGCATGTCGAAATCGCGGGTGATCGCGAAGAGCCCGTCGAGCATCTGGCCGACCGACAACTCGCTCACCGGCTTGCCGCGCATGGGCTCGCCCACGGCGCGCAGCGCCGTCGCGAACTCGTCGACATTGTGATAGCTCGGCACATATTGCGCCTCGAAATGGATTTCGGCGACGCGGCGGTAATTGCCCGTCGTCAGGCCATAGAGGATTTCCGCCAGCCACATGCGCGCGCGCCGGTCGATCCGGCCCATGATCCCGAAATCGATTGCCGCGATGGTCCCATCGGCCTTCACGAACAGGTTGCCCTGATGCATGTCGGCATGGAAGAAACCCGCCGCGATGGCCTGCTTGAGGAAGGCGAGAACCAACCGGCTGGCCAGCTCGTCCGTATCGTGTCCGGCCGCGCGGATCGCCTCGGTATTGCTGATCTTGATCCCATCGATCCAGTCGACGGTCATCACCCGGCCATTGGTGCGATCCCAGTCGATGCCGGGGATCTCGTAACCCTCGGTGCCGACCATGTGCTCGGCCAGTTCGGACGCGCTGGCGGCTTCGCGCCGCAGGTCGAGTTCGCGATTGGTCCAGCGCTTGAAATTGGCGATGACCAGCCGCGGGCGCAGGCGCGCCGCCTCGGTGCCCATCGCCTCGACATGCGCGGCTGCCCATTCATATGTGTCGATATCGCGCGCGAACTGCTCCCGCACACCCGGCCTCAGGACCTTGACCGCGACCTGCCTGCCCTCGGTCGTGACCGCCCGGTGCACCTGTGCGATCGACGCCGCCCCCACGGGCACGGGGTCGAATTCGGAATAGAGGTTTTCCAGCGGCTGTTCGAAGCTGGCCTCGATACTTGCCCTGATCTTCTCGAAAGCGACCGGTGGCAGGTCGTCCTGCAATGTCAGCAGGTTACGCGCGGCATCCTCGCCAACCAGATCGGGACGCGTGGCAAGCGTCTGGCCGAGCTTGATCGCGGCGGGCCCTATGTCGCGAAAGGCCTCGGCATAGTTCGGCTCCTTCGGCTGCCTCGCCCCGAAGCGCGCGATCCGCGCCAGCCGCTTGACCGGCGGCGGCGTGTTGGGATCGTTCTCGATCCCGCGCAGCGCGCCGTGCCGCGCCAGCATGCGGCCCCATTTGAGAAGCCGCCAGATATGCGTTGCGGGCCGTGCCACCCGCTAGACCTTCCACCCCGAATGGATCGCGACGAGGCCGCCCATGATCGGTTCGACCCGCGTATTTTCGAATCCCGCCTCGCGGATCATGCGCTCGAAATTTGGCATGTCGGGGAAACGGCGGATCGACTCGATCAGGTAGCGGTAGCTGTCCTCGTCACCCGCCATCGCCTTGCCGATCTGGGGCACCAGCCTGTGCGAATAAAGATCGTAGGCTTCCTTGAAGCCCGGCCATTCGACGCTGGAGAATTCGAGGCAGTAGAAGCGCCCGCCGAATTTCAGCACGCGGTGCGCCTCGCGCAGGGCCTTGTCGATATGGGTCACGTTCCGGATACCGAAGGCGATGGTGTAAGCGTCGAAGATACGGCTGGAGAAGCTCAGTTCCTCGGCGTTCTGGCGGCTCCACACCAGCCCGTCGATGCCTCGCTCCATCGCGCGTTCGATACCGACGTCGAGCATGTCCTGATTGATGTCGGAGACGGTTACGCTCGCCCCGCGGTCCGCCATGCGGAAGGCGATGTCGCCCGTACCGCCTGCCATGTCGAGGATCGCCTCGCCTGGCTGCGGCTTCACCCGCGACACGAAGCGGTTCTTCCACAAGCGATGCATGCCGCCCGACATCGCATCGTTCATGATGTCGTATTTGGCGGCGACATTGGAGAAGACCTCGCCCACGCGACCGGTCTTTTCGCTCGCATCGATGTCTTCGTAGCCGAAGGAAACGGTATCGTTCATGGGGCCGTGCCTTAGGGGGAATTGTGGCCAGCGCAAAGGGTGTTAGAGGGTTGGCATGCCCGAGCTTCCCGAAGTCGAAACCACCGTGCGGGGTCTAGCCCGTTTCCTCGAGGGCGAGCGGATCGTCAGCGTGCGCGTCAACCGGCCCGATATGCGCCGCCCCTTCCCGCCCGATCTGGTGCAGGCGCTGACGGGCGCGACGATTTCCGGCCTGTCGCGGCGGGCGAAATACGGCATTCTTCACACCGACCGCGATCACGCGATGGTCTTCCACCTCGGCATGAGCGGGCGCTGGCGGATCGATCCGGAGGCGGAAGACAAGCACGACCATCTCGTACTGGCGACGCAGGATCATGTCTTCGCACTCAACGATCCGCGCCGCTTCGGATCGGTCGACCTGCTGCTGGCACCCAAGCTGGACCTGTGGCCACCCTTCGCCGCGCTCGGTCCCGAGCCGCTGGGCGAAGCGCTGACGGCAGAACATCTCCGCGAGACCACACGGGGCCGCAAGCAGGCGATCAAACTGTTGCTGCTCGACCAGCGGATCGTGGCGGGGTTGGGCAACATCTATGTCTGCGAGGCGCTGTGGCAGGCCGGGATCAATCCGCGAAAAGCCGGTGGCAAGGTCACCATGCCGCAGCTCTGCCGCCTCGTCCCCGCGATCAAGGACGTGCTGGAACGCTCGATCCGCGACGGCGGCTCCACCTTGCGCGATTTCGCCCAGCCCGACGGCAATCTCGGCTATTTCGCCACCCGCTTTCATGTGTACGGGCGGGAGGGGGAGGCCTGCCACCACGAGGACGGCGGGGCGATTAGGCGGATTGTGCAGGGCGGTCGCAGCACGTGGTTCTGCCCGGTTTGCCAGAGGTAAAAACAATGTTCTCGTTCGATAAGCAAGCCGAGTGGCTCATCACGAAGCTGGAAGCACTTGATTCCAAGGATTACACCCTACTCAAGATCGGTGACACCCGAACCGTTCCGGAGTGTAAACTCAACCCGAGCCTTAGCTGCTCACTCGACACCGACGACAGACTTGGCTTCTTCGGCATTTGGGAGAACGGCCTATGCGACTACATTGTTATGGATGCCAAAAGCGAAACAGAACTGGCAAACTACTCCGGACTTGAAGCGACAGACCAATCCGTTCCTCGACACTTCTTAGAATTCTTGGCCTTGTTGCAAATCGATCCGGTGTGAGTTGCGGAGGCCCGAGCCTCACAAATCCAGCGACGCATATTCCCGCGGCGGCGGGATGCCTTCCATTTTCTCGCTCAGCAGCGGACGGAAGCTGGGGCGGCTTTTCATGACCATGTACCAGCCCTGCGTCTGTTCGTGTCCCTTCCAGTCGATCGCGCCGAGATATTCGACCACCGAGAGATGCGCCGCGCAGGTGAGGTCGGCGAGGCTCAGTTGCGCCCCGGCGAGCCACTGGCGCGTGTCGACCAGCCAGTCGATATAGTCGAGATGGCCGTGCAGCATCCGGCCCATTTGGCGCAGCACCTGCGCATCGGGCGACTGGCGCAGGACGATGCGCTTCTTCATCTTTTCGTGCAGCGCCGGTTCGGTCACATCGGTATAGAAATTGTCATCGAACAACGCGACGAGCCTGCGGATTTCCGCACGCTGCAGCGCCGATCCGTTGATCATCGGATTACGCTCGACCGTTTCTTCCAGATATTCGCAGATCGCCTGGCTGTCGGACAGAGCAACGCGGCGCGCGGCATCGTGCAGGACCGGCGTGCGCCCGGCGGGGTTGAGATGCCAGAATTCGTCGCGCCCCTCCCACGGATTTTCCCGCACCAGTTCGTAGGCGATGTTCTTTTCGCCCATCAGCAGGCGCAGCTTGCGGCTGAAGGGGCATAGGGGGAATTGGTAGAGCTGCCACATGGATAGGTCGCCTTGCCACAAGGCGCGGGGGCGCGTCCACCGGCCCAAACGGGTATCGGAAGAATTTAGCGGTGGATCAGTCGCGGGGAGGAAGCGTCTCGCGCATCCGCTCGGCCATGTCCCGCAGCATCGGGGCAATCGCAGCGAAGCCTTCCGCCATCGCTCCGGCCGCGTGCATGGCGCGCGGGACAGTACGAGCGACTTCTTCCCCCACGCGGCCCGCATCGGGCGCCATCTGCCGCAGGGTCAGGTCGGGATCGATGTCGTCCGCTTGCTCGCCTGCCATGTCGGCAGCGGCCTGCGCCAGCGGGGCCACGGGCATGTCGAGCAGCACTTCGGTCATCGCCTGCAACATCAGCGCCATTTCGCGCTGACGTGCGGGATCGCGCATCTGCTCGCCCAGTTCGGCCAGCGGAGCGGCAGCGGTTGGCGCGTTCTCATGGGCGATCGCAGGCGCTGGCAAAGCGAGCGCGCCGAGCATGACGGGAAAGACGAATTTACGCATGGATGCCCCGATTACAGACTCCGAATCGATCAAAGCTATATGGCGCGGGCGCTGACCCGTTCCTGAACGCGCGTTCACAGTCCCGAGGCGTCGAGCAGTAGCAGGCAGGCCGGCATGACCTCGTCGAGGCGCCCGGGCGTATCCGACAAGGCCTGCGTTTCGCGCACGACCAGCGCCATGATCGTGTCACGATCCGCGCCAAGATCGTCCATCAGCCGCGCGGTGGTGTGCACGAAGAATTCCTGCCCGCGTTCGGCCATGACTGGATAGTTCGAAAAGTCCGCATTGCCCGCTTTCTGCCCCTGATGCACAAGGCCGAACGCGACCGAGCAGCGCAGTGCGCTCGACTGCTCGAGCGTGAGGTCGGGGAGTGGTTGCGCAACGGCAGCAGCCTGCGCAAGCGACAGGGCAATGGGAGCAAGGAAATTCAGCATGGCGCGCTTCTAGACCTGTCAATCTGAACCGCAAGCGACGAGCTGCAATCGCAGCTTGCCAGCCCATGGCGCGCGCTTAAGGTGGCGAATCGAAACTCAAGGGAGAGATGACGCGATGTTCAACCACATCATGATCGGCACCAACGATATCGACAAATCCAAGGCCTTCTACGAGAAGGTCCTCAAGGTTCTCGGCGTCGAAGCCGCGATGGACAACACTACCGAAAGCGGCACCAAGCGGGTGTTCTTCATGCATGACGGCGACGTTCTCGCGCTGTCGCAACCGATCGATGGCGAACCGGCGACCTGCGCGAACGGCATGACGATCGGCTTCAAATGCTCCTCGCCCGAGCAGGTTAAGGAATTGCACGACGTCGCCGTCGCCGCGGGCGGCACCAGCATCGAAGACCCGCCGGGCCTGCGCGAAGGCGCCATGGGCTCGATGCACCTGTCCTATTTCCGCGATCTCGACGGACACAAGCTCTGCGGTCTCTATCGCGTGCAATGATGCGCGGCGAAGCGGGATTGCTGGCCGACCTCGAAAAGCTGGCAATCCCGTTCGAGGCGCATGAACACGCGGCGGTCTTTACCGTCGAGGAAAGCCGGGCAATCGATGCCGATATTCCCGGTGCGCATACCAAGAACCTGTTCCTGAAGGACGCGGGCGGTGCCTTCTGGCTGGTCACCGTGCCTGCCGAGGCGCGCGTGGACCTGAAGGCCCTGACTTCTGCCATCGGCTGCAAGCGCGTAAGCTTCGGCAAGACGGAGAGCATGGAGCGGCTGCTGGGCATCGCGCCCGGTTCGGTCACGCCGCTCGCGATGATTAACGCACAGCCGGGCAGCGTGACCGTAGTGATCGATGCGGAACTGGCTGCGGCAGGGCGCATGAATGTCCACCCCTTGCGCAATACCGGAACGCTTGGCCTATCGGGGGCGAACGTCCTCGACCTGCTGCGGCACTGGGGTCACCAACCGCTTGTGTCGGAGATTCCGAAGAGGGCCGACTGACGCGTCAGCGTGCAAGCTCGAACACCGCGAATTCGGCACGGGCATTGGCTCCGGCGCGCGAAACCGGGCGCTCGCCCGCGAAATACCAGTCGCGAGCGATGGTCGCTCCTTTTTCCCGCGCCAGCTCCTGGAAATCCTTGATCGTGACGTGGTGGATGTTCTGCGTTTCGTACCAGCTCACCGGAATGCTCCGCGTCACCGGCATGCGGCCACCCAGCATCAGCGCGGCGCGCGTCCGCCAGTGGGCGAAATTCGGGAAGCTGACGAAGGCGCGGGTACCGACACGCAGCAATTGGTCGAGCATGCGATCGGGCCGCGCGGCAGTCTGCAGCGTCTGGCTGAGAATCGCATAGTCGAACCCTTTGTCAGGGTAATCGCCAAGGTCGCGGTCGGCATCGCCCTGCACCACCGAAAGCCCTTGGGATACGCAGCGCTCGACACAGGCGCCGTCGATCTCGATGCCGCGCACATCGCAGCCTTCCTCGCGCAAAGCGAGCATCAGCGCGCCATCGCCGCAGCCGATATCGAGCACCCGGCTGCCGGGTTCGACATGGCTGGCAATCACCGCAAGATCGGGGCGTAACGGGCTGTGAGCGCGGCTCATCCGAGGAACCCTCCGATCACCCGGTCCAGTGCGGGCACATCGAGCAGGAAGCTGTCATGACCATGCGGTGCGGAGAGTTCGACGAAGCTCACCGCCGCACCCGCTGCATTGAGCGCGTGAACCACGTGGCGGCTCTCGCTCGTCGGATAGAGCCAGTCGCTGTCGAAGCTGACGAGGCAGAAGCGTGCATCGGTACCCGCAAATGCGTCGGCGAGCTTCCCGCCATGCTCCTCGGCAAGGTCGAAATAATCCATTGCGCGAGTGATATAGAGATAGCTGTTGGCATCGAAGCGGCGCGTGAAGCCGCTGCCCTGATATCGCAGGTAGGATTCGACCTGGAAATCGGCATCGAAACCGAAGCTCTTGGCGTCCCGGTCCTGCAGATTGCGCCCGAACTTTTCGGTCAGCGCCTCTTCCGACAGATAGGTGATATGCGCCGCCATGCGCGCCACGGCGAGCCCGTTATCGGGTGCCTCGCCGCCGTAATAGTCGCCATCCTGCCAGCGCGGATCGGCCATGATCGCCTGCCGTCCCAATTCGTGGAAGGCGATGTTCTGCGCCGAATGGCGGCTGGTCGAGGCGATCACCAGCACGCGCTCCGTCCGCTCCGGCCAGTTCGCCGCCAGGCTCAGCGCCTGCATCCCACCCATGGATCCGCCGACCACCGCGTGCAGACGCGCGATCCCCAACGCGTCGAGCAGGCCGACATGCGCGCGCACCATATCGCGGATGGTGATGACGGGAAAACGCATGGCGTAGGGATTGCCGTCGGACGCTTCGCTCGCCGGGCCGGTCGAGCCCATGCAGCTGCCGATGACATTGGCGCAGATGACGTGAAACCGGTCGGTGTCGATCGGCTTGCCGGGGCCCACCATCCGCTCCCACCAGCCGGGCTTGCCGGTGATCGGATGCGGCGATGCGACATACTGGTCACCGGTCAGCGCATGGCATAGGAGGATAGCGTTCGAGCAATCCGCATTCAGTTCGCCATAGGTTTCATACGCCACCTCGACTCGCGCCAGCTCGCCCCCGCCATCGAGTGGCAGCGGATCGGGAAGACACAGGGTTTGGGAATGCGTGTTCAAATCGGACCTTGGGGTGAAACAATCAAACCCTGTCTCTAACCGCAAGCCTTGCGCTTGTCGAAGGGACGATATTCTTTCATGCGACGAAACTGAAATGGCAGACAGACCCAACATGAAGCCGTGGATCGAAGCCATCCACGCCTATGTGCCCGGCAAGTCCAAGGGCGAGGACGGGCGCAAGCTGGTCAAACTGTCGGCCAACGAAAACCCGATGGGGTGCAGCCCGGCGGTGCTCGAGGCACTGGCGGGCGGCCATGAACCGAACCTCTACCCCGATCCCGACGCCACCGCGCTGCGTGAAGCAATCGGCGCATTGCATGGTATCGACCCGGCGCGGATCGTCTGCGGTACCGGCTCGGGCGAATGCCTGCACGGCGCGGTACAAGCCTTTGCAGGCCCGGGCGACGAGGTGCTGTTCCCGCGCTATTCCTTCTCGCTCTACCTCCTCCTTGCGCACAAGGTCGGGGCGGGGGTCGTACTCGCCGATGACACGGATTACGCGCCCGATGTCGACAAGCTGCTCGCTGCAGTGACGGACCGCACGCGCGTCGTCCTGCTCGACAATCCGAACAATCCGGTCGGCGCCTGGCTGCCGCGTGATGAGGTCGCACGGCTGCATGCCGGGTTGCCCAAGGACGTGCTACTGGTGATCGACCAGGCCTATGCCGAGTTCCTCGACGAAGGCGAGGACGATGGCGGGATGGCCCTCGCCGCAAACCACGAGAATGTGCTGGTCACCCGCACCTTCGCCAAGGCCTACGGCATCGCGGGCGAGCGCGTGGGCTGGGCGACCGGCGCGCCCCATCTGATCGGCGCGCTCAATCGGCTGCGCGGAGCATTCAACCTCACGGCGAGCGGGCAGCGAGCGGCGCTGGCGGCGCTGTCCGACCAGAACTTCGTCGCCACATCGCGCGACGCCAACAACGCGACCCGCGCGCGCTTCGTCGAACAGGTCGAGGCGCTCGGCAATCATGGCCTTCGCGCGCTGCCGAGCAAGGCCAATTTCGTGCTGGTCGTATTCGAAGGCGAACTTGCCGCCGACACTGCACTTCAGGCCATCACCGAGGCGGGTTACGCCGTGCGCCACCTGCCCGGACAGGGCCTGCCGCAGGCGCTCCGCATCACTATCGGGACTCTGTCCCAGATGGACGAAATCGCCGCCGTGCTGCGCGGCCTGTGCGGAGAGGCAGCATGAGGATCGAGCGCGTCGCCATTATCGGATTGGGGCTGATCGGCGGGTCGGTCGGGCTGGCGGTACGCGACATGCTGCCCGATGTCGCAACGACCGGCTGGGATGCCGATGGTGGTGTCCGCACACGCGCTGCGGATCGGGGCCTGGTCGGCTCGGTCTGCGAAACCGTGGCCGAGACGGTGGAAGACGCCGATCTGGTTGTCTTCTGCGTACCCGTCGGCGCGATAGGCTATGCTGCCGAAGCGATCGCTCCGCACCTGAAGCCCGGCACCATCGTCAGCGATGTCGGCTCGTCCAAGCGGAGCGTTGGCGAGGCGCTGACCGCTGCGCTTCCCGATGCCATCGTCGTCCCCGCCCATCCCGTGGCCGGGACCGAGAAGAGCGGGCCCGAAGCGGGCTTTCCCGAACTCTTCCGCCATCGCTGGTGCATCCTAACCCCGGGCAAGGACGCGCCGCAGGACGCCGTCGATGCCGTTTCCGCTTTCTGGGAAGGACTGGGTGCCAAGGTCGAGATCATGGATGCCGACCACCACGACCTAGTGCTCGCCGTAACCAGCCACATCCCGCACCTGATCGCCTACACCATCGTCGGCACGGCCAGCGATCTCGAGGATGTGACTCGCGGCGAGGTGATCAAATATTCCGCCGGCGGTTTCCGCGATTTCACCCGCATCGCCGCCAGCAACCCGACCATGTGGCGCGATGTCTTCCTGACCAATCGCGACGCGGTGCTGGAAGTGCTGGGCCGCTTCACCGAAGACCTCAGCCTCCTCCAGCGCGCCATCCGCAACGGCGATGGCGACACGCTGTTCGACCTGTTCGAACGCACCCGCACCATTCGCCGCTCGATCATCGAGGAAGGCCAGGACGATGCGAGACCCGACTTCGGGCGCAAGGATCATTAAGGGAAGCGATCAGTCGGGAGATTCGGAGTTGCCGATCTTCCTAAGTCTCTCTGCCTGAACCTTGGCGCTTTCGATCGCGGCGTCGGAGCAATCGGCTTCTGCCAGGTCGTCGATTTCGTCTGCTGCCCGCCTGACCAGACTCTTCAGGGCGCGCTTCTCCTGCTCCGCGTTTTGAAGCTTGTGACGAAGGGCGCGCTTTTCCTCATCCATCCCTGCAGATTATAAAAAAATCCACCGATCGCAAGTACGTCCGTAATCGGGCCACAAGCCTTAGGTGCCCGAGCCTCAGCGATCCTCGCTCATATCGAGGTTGAGCTTGACCGATTCGTGCTCGTGGTCGCCCTCGAACTTCTTGAGGAAATCCTCGATGGGCATTTGCTGGTCCCTGTCGACCAGCGGGTTTGTTCGGGCGATTTCAATGGCCTTCAGTTCTTCCGGCGTCATGCGGACATGGATATAGGGCACCCAGATTTCACCGAATTCCGCCTGCTGATACCAGACATCCAGAATGTCGTACGAAGCCCATTGGCCGCTCGGCTCCTTCAGGCGGATACCCTCGCCGATGCGCGGCACCGCCATCGCCTTGATGCGGTGCACGTCCTGGTGCGTTTCATTCTGGACTTCGATTTCGATCACAATGGCAGGTCCGGCTCTGCAGGGTGGATTCGCGAATATCCCTTTTCTGGCGGCGACTTGTTGAGATCGTTTTAACGCTGACGTCACGGTGGCATAGCGGTGTATACCGATGTGCTGGCTAAGGCTTTTCTTGTAACCTCGATCGGTTTCGCCCATGCGTACCGCGTGGGGCAGACAAGAACCGTCGGCAAAAGTCGGCGAGTGGCGAGACGCACAGACTTCAGAACATCGTTTGACCGTGAACGTCCCCACCATCCCCACCGATTGGCTTCGCCGACGTTACCAAGACCTGCGTCCGGAACTGCGGCAGCGACTGCCGGCGCTGGCACTGGCGCTAGCGCTCGAAGCACTGCTGATACTGATCTTGCTCTCGCTTGGGTCGGTAAAGCGCGAGGCTGTCGAACTGCGGGACACGCTGGTCGCCTTCACCAGCGCGCCCGCCGAGGAGGAAAAGGAGGCGGAGGAACCGCCCGCGCCCTCCGCCGCCGAAGTGCCGGAAGTGGCCCCGCAGCAACCGACACCGCAACAGCCTGCGCAGGTCGAGCAGGAAACCCCTGAGCCGCTCGCACCTCCGCGGCCCGCACCGCGCCCGGTCCTGCGCAACGACTTCTCGCTCGATAGCGTACCGAAGCAGGCACCGGCGGCACCGGCGCAGGCTCCGAAGTCCTATGGCCCCGCATTCACACCCTCACCTGGCGATACGCCGCGCATCGCGGGCAGCGGACCAAATGGCGAACCGCTCTATGCCGCGCGCTGGTATCGCGAACCCTATGACGACGAACTGGCGGGTTACCTGTCGACGGCGCACGGTCCCGGCTGGGGGCTGATCGACTGCCGAACCGTGCCCGACTTTCGCGTCGAAGACTGCGTCATCGTTAGCGAGTGGCCACAAGGCTCGGGCATCGCCGCAGCGGTCCAAGCGGCGGCATGGCAGTTCAAGGTCCGCCCGCCGCAGAAAGGCGGTCGTCCGATGGTCGGCGAATGGGTGCGAATCAGAATCGACTACGGAATAAAGCCGGGCTCCGCCGCGCGATAACGCTTAGGCTTATCGATCGGCTTTCCGAAAGGCGGCTGGTATTCGGCGCCCCCTGCTCAGGCTGCGTTTCTGGCCGTTCGTCTGTCGGCCATATGGGCAACGTTGCCGCGATCCAGCGGCTCGCCAGCCTGCGCTCTCGACCCGTCGGCACGAATGCCGAGATTGTTGCGTTCAACGAGATGGAGGTCGGCCGGGCCGAGAATACGGCCGTCATGGCTGAGAATCGATGTCGGGCCGATCGGCAGGCGGTCGCGCTCGTCGACGAGCACGGGATTTTCCACGATTTCCTCGCCGTATTTCTGGCCCCACTGGCGCAGCGCCACCATGGCCGGAAGCAGGTCGAACCCCTTTTCGGTCAGGCGATATTCGATCTTGCGTTTGTCATCGGCGCAGGGATCGCGCTTGAGGATACCATTCTCGACCAGCTTGGCGAGGCGGTTCGACAGGATGTTCCGCGCAATGCCCAGTTCGGTCAGGAATTCTTCGAAGTGGTGCAGGCCGTTGAAGCTGGCCCGCAGGATCATGAACGACCACCGTTCCCCCATCGCTTCGAGCGCTTGCGGCAGGCCGCATTCGGTCAGTTCACGGAGCGGTTCGCGGATGTCACCCATAAATTCAGTCCTCTTCGGGAAACTTATCTAGCGCAAAAATTCGATTTGCCAAATTTTTCGCAAAATGAGTTGCAATACGCAACTAATAGGCCTAGGTGGCGATTCGCAACGGGTTGCTAAATGAAACTTAATTGCGGAAATGGCAAGCCCCGTTGATAAAATTGCAATCAGGAAGGACCTCCCCATGACCTCCACTCTCCCCCGCTCGGTCAATATCGGCACCATCGTCGCTGCCTTCGCCTACACTTCGCTGACCTTCGGTGCGGTCATCGCTCCGACGCCGGCCGAAGCCAAGTCGAGCGCTGCATTCTACACCGTAGAACTGGCGCAGCCGGTTGCCGAAAAGACCACCACCATTGCCGGCGGCGTCGCCTGGGCGTGCAAGGGCACCACCTGCGTTGCCCAGAAGGGCAGCTCGCGCCCGCTGCGCGTGTGCCGCGAACTGCAGCGCGAACACGGCGAAATCGCCTCGTTCACGGCCAAGGACGAAGCGCTCGACGCCGACAAGCTGGCGAAGTGCAACGGTTGAACCGTGTCGACCCCCACCCCTCTCCATCGGGTGGACACCTCGGGGCTCCGGCAATGCATCGCCGGGGCCCTTTTTATATGAGAGCGCGCTTCACGAGGTCGGCTTCAAGCGCGGGCGCATCGGTAAAATGATGGACCTGCCAACCGAACTGCGCGGCGGCATCGATATTGGCGCGATTGTCGTCGATGAACAGCATGGCTTGGGCCGGATAGCCGAAACGCTGCTCGGCCAGCGTGAAGATCGCCCGGTCCGGTTTGGCCAGCTTCTCTTCACCCGAGACGACGATATCGCGAAACCGGTCGAACACCGGCGCCATCGGCCGGAAACCAGCCCAGAACTCCGCCCCGAAATTGGTGATCGCGTATAGCGGCACCCCACGCGCATCGAGCCGTTCGACCAGATCATGGCTACCCGGAACCGGGCCGGGAATGGTTTCGTTGAACCGCTCCGCATAGGCGCGGATTTCTGCTTCGAAATCGGGATATAGCGCTATCCGCTCGGGCACCATTTCAGCCAGTGGCTTGCCGCGATCATGCTCGAAATGCCATTCCTCGGTCACGACCTCGCCGAGCAGCTTCTCCAGCCGCGCGGGATCATCGACGATCCGCTCGAACAGATGGCGCAGCTGCCACTGGTAAAGCACCCGCCCGACATCGAACACCACCGCATCGACCTGCATCACATATTTCCTTCGTTAGGTGCGGCAACGACATCCGTCGTTGGCTTCCGGCTGCACCGGCCCACTCCCCCACCCGGCCACCCACGGCAGGGTATCCTATGGGTGGCCGGGTGGGGAGTGGGGAGTGGGCCGGTGCTGAAAGGTCAGACGGAGGTCCTGACCTCACGTCACAAACGCGAACGGCCCGCACTCCCTTCGGAGCCGGGCCGGTCGAACAACGCTTCCGCCCCGGAGGGCGGAGCCGCAAATCAGCCCTGGCGGGCCTTGAAGCGGCGGTTGGTCTTGTTGATGACATAGGTGCGCCCACGGCGGCGGATCACGCGGCAATCGCGGTGACGACTCTTGAGCGACTTGAGGCTGTTGCGGATCTTCATGATATCTCTCGTGAAATAAATACGCGCCGGAGATGGAGCCCCGACGCGCCGAAATCAAGCGGCCCGTTAACCGCCCGCAGGGATTCGGTCAACCTTTTTCGGGCGCGAACGGAGCCGCTAGCTGCGGCGCGCGATCATCGGCCCAAGGGGCTGGCCGCCGAAGATATGGACATGCAGATGCGGCACTTCCTGCCCGCCGTGCACGCCGACATTGGCCATCATGCGATAGCCCGGCTCCACCAGTCCCTTGTCGCGGGCGACCTTGCCGACGGCGCGCACGAAACCCGCGATTTCCTCCGGCTCGGCCCGCTCGCTGAAATCATCCCAGCTGACATAACGCGCCTTGGGGATCACCAGCGTGTGCACTTCGGCCTGCGGATTGATATCCTCGAAGGCGTAGGCCCAATCATCCTCATAGACCTTGGTCGACGGGATCTCGCCGCGCAGGATCTTGGCGAAGATATTGTCGTCGTCATACGGTTGCGTGGGGTCGATCGGCATCAGGTGCTCCTGCTGGCTTTTTCCTCGATTCCGGACGTGCCTTCACGCCGGTCCAGTTCGGCCAGCACATCTGCAAGTGCAATATCGCGAGCGTTCAGCGCAACGAGGAGATGAAAAACGATATCCGCCGCTTCGCCGACAAGTTCCTCGCTACTGCCCGAAAGCGTCGCGACAGCCGCCTCGACACCCTCTTCACCCAGCTTGCGCGCGATCTGCGGCAGGCCTTTCGCGTGGAGGCTTGCGACATAGCTTTGCGTCGGGTCGGCGTCGCGCCGCTGGGCGATGATCTGTTCGAGGCGTGAAAGCGTGTCCATGGCCCGCGCTATGCACGGCCCCTGCGCACAGCGTCAATCGGCGTTGCGCCCCATCAGGAAGCGTCCGACCAGCACGCCGACCAGTCCGACGGCGACAAGCGTCGCTCCGCTCGGCTCGCCAAGCCGCGCGAAAAGACCCGTGGTCCCGCCCAAATCGGTCAATTGCGCCGCGAGCGCGGCGAAGTCGATTCCCATGGCCGCTGTTTAGCAAACGGCGTGTTTCATTGCCGTTGCTCAAACAGCAGCGTCCCGCGAAGGGACGGTCGCGCTACCCTCGCGCGGGCAGGCCAGCCGCGCGCAGCGCCGCATGCGCTTCGGCGATCGTATGCTCCCCGAAGTGGAAGATCGAGGCGGCCAGCACGGCGCTCGCATTGCCGCGAGTCACGCCTTCGACAAGATGATCGAGCGTGCCGACGCCGCCGCTGGCGATCACCGGCACCGATACCGAATCCGCAATGGCGCGGGTCAGTTCGACATCGTAGCCGTTCTTCGTCCCGTCGCCGTCCATCGAGGTGACGAGCAACTCCCCGGCACCGAGTTCCGCCAGCCTGACCGCATGTTCCACCGCGTCGATCCCGGTCGGTTTGCGTCCGCCATGGGTGAAGATTTCCCAGCCCCGAGCTGCGCCGCTGGTCGAGGCGCGCGCATCGACGCTGGCGACGACGCACTGGCTGCCGAATTTCTCGGCGATGTCACGCACCAGTTCGGGCCGCGCCACCGCTGCCGAGTTGACCGCGATCTTGTCGGCACCGGCCAGCAGCAGCGCGCGCGCATCCTCCACCGTGCGTACCCCGCCACCGACGGTCAGCGGCATGAAACAGACTTCCGCGGTACGCCGCACCATATCGAGCAGCGTCCCGCGCCCTTCGTGGCTGGCCGAGATGTCGAGGAAGCACAGCTCGTCGGCACCTGCGCGGTCGTAGGCCTGCGCCTGCTCGACCGGATCGCCCGCATCCTTGAGATCGACGAAATTGACCCCCTTCACCACGCGACCGTCGCGTACGTCGAGGCAGGGAATGACGCGAATGCGGACGGTCATGGCTGGTCCCTCATTGCCGCGCCGCCATTGCCAGCGCCGCCGCAAGATCGAGCCGTCCATCGTAAAGGGCCCGCCCCGTGATCACGCCTTCGATCCCCTCGCCTGCATAGAGCGACAGGACATGGATATCGTCGATACCCTTTACCCCGCCGCTGGCGATCACCGGAATGTCGACCCGGCGCGCAAGATCGACGGTGGCATCGATGTTCACGCCCTTCAGCAGCCCGTCGCGGCCGATATCGGTGAACAGCAGGCTGGCGACGCCCGCATCTTCGAACCGCCGCGCCATGTCGACGATCGAGACGTCGGACACCTCGGCCCAGCCATCGGTTGCGACCATGCCGTCACGCGCGTCCACAGCCACGACTATGCCGCCTTCATATTCGCGCGCCATGTCCTTGACGAATTGCGGGTCCTTCAGTGCCGCGGTCCCGATCACGATCCGGGCAACGCCTGCTTCGAACCAGCTTTCGACATCGACGGGCGTGCGGATGCCCCCGCCGAGCTGGACGTAACCGGGAAAAGCCGCGACGATCGCCTCAACCGCCTCGCGGTTCTGCGCCGAACCGGCGAAGGAGCCATCGAGATCGACCACGTGCAGGTGCTCCGCCCCAGCCTCGGCAAAGAGCTTGGCCTGCGCCGCCGGATCATCGCCATAGACCGTCGCGCGATCCATATCCCCTTCGGCAAGGCGGACGACTTCGCCGCCCTTCAGGTCGATGGCCGGAAATACTATCACGGCTTCCACTCCAGAAACTTGCTCAACAGGTCCAGTCCATAGGCCTGGCTTTTCTCGGGATGGAACTGCACACCGACGAGATTGTCGCGGCCGACGGCTGCCACCAGCCCCCCGCCATGGTCGGTCATCGCCAGCACATCTTCGTGATGGCGGGCCTTGAAGTGGTAGGAGTGGAGGAAATAGGCTTCACCCTCCACCACGACATCGTGCCTGCGCGCATGGGGCAGTGGGGCGACATCGTTCCAGCCCATATGCGGGACCTTCACGCTGGTATCGGTCGGCTCGATCAAGCGGACAGTGCCGTCGATCCAGCCGAGCCCCGGCGTCTCGCCATGCTCGAGCCCGCGCGTGGCTAGCAATTGCATGCCGACGCAAATGCCCAGAAACGGCGCACCGCCGACGAACACCCGCTCGTGCATCGCCTCGACCGCGCCCTTTTCCGCGCGCAGCCCCTCGGCGCAGGCCCTGAACGAGCCCACACCCGGCAGGACGATACGATCGGCCGCCCGTATCACATCGGGATCGGCGGTGACCTTCACCTTCGCCCCGACCTTGCGCAGCGCGTTCTCGACCGAATGCAGATTGCCCGCGCCGTAGTCGACGAGGGCGATAACCTCACCCACCGAGCTGCCCCTTCGTGCTCGGGACGGCGCCGCCCTTGCGCGGATCGATCTCGACCGCGGCGCGCATCGCACGGGCGAAGCCCTTGTAGATCGCTTCACAGATATGATGATTATTGCTGCCGTAGAGCAGTTCGATATGCAGTGTCAGGCCGCAGGTCTGGGCGACCGAGTGGAACCAGTGTTCGATCAGTTCGGTGTCCCACTCGCCCAGCTTTTCCTGGCTGAACCCGGCCTTCCATACAAGATAGGGCCGCCCGGAAATGTCGAGCGCCACGCGGGCGAGCGTTTCGTCCATCGGCGAATAGGCGCTGCCGTAGCGCGCGATCCCGCCCTTGTCGCCCAGCGCAGCGGAAAGGGCCTGACCCAGCGCCAGGGCGCTGTCCTCGGTCGTATGGTGCTGATCGACGTGGAGATCGCCATCGACCTTCATCTTCACGTCGATCAGCGAATGCCTGGAAAACTGTTCGACCATGTGATCGAGAAAACCGATGCCGGTGGCGACATCGTAAGCTCCCGTCCCGTCGAGATCGACCTCGACGAGGATCCGGGTTTCCGCAGTGTTGCGCTCTATACGGCCTGTACGCATGGCTGCCGCGCTAGAGCGGCAGGCGGCAGGGCGCAAGGAATTGCGCGCATTGGCATGGTAAAGAAGCGCTTGACCCGTGAGGCGCGTAGCTCCACGTAGCGGGGCATGAGCGACGAGACGCCCGACAGCCTGATCCCGTACGATTCCATCGTTCAGGAAGCACTGCGCGCAGTGGTGGGCCGTGTGCTGGGCGAAATCGAGGATGGCGGCGGCGAATTGCCCGGCGCGCATCATTTCTACATCACCTTCAAGACCCACGCTCCCGGCGTCTCCATTCCGGCGAATTTGCGCGAGCGGTTTCCCGACGAGATGACCATCGTGCTCCAGAACAAATTCTGGAACCTGAATGTGCGCGAGGACGGGTTCGCCGTTGGGCTGTCGTTCAACCAGGTGCCCGCAGAACTCGACATTCCCTATGCGGCGATCACGCAGTTCGTCGATCCGGCGGTCGATTTCGGACTGCAGTTCCAGGCCACCGTGGCCGATATGGCCCCCGCCCCTACCGAACATCCCGACAATGACGGGACGGAACATGGCGATGACGAAGCCGTTAGAAGAGCAGATGACGGCTCCAATGTCGTCACGGTCGATTTCGGCCGGAAGAAGTAGGCGCCGGGCCTTCCCGGCAATGCGGGGCAGGAAATGGCGAAGCTCGGGCTGACCGACGAAGACAAGGCAAACCATCTGACGGACGTCCTTGGCGACAAGCTCGAAGACGCTGCCGACCGCACGCCCGGACGCAAGAACAGGGTGCCCGGGCCGAGCAGCAATCCATCGACCAATCTCATCATCCACGACATCGCATTGCGCAGCGCCGGCAGGTTGTCGCGCATGGCGGTCGAGAAAGCGATCCTGGGGCGGCAATACGGCACCCAGTTCGCCAAGGATGCGGTCGAGAACCGTTCCGTGGTGCATACACTTGCGGCTTACGGGGTGACGAAAGTTGCCACCAAATCGGTGCCCGGCGCGTTGATCGTGGGCGCGGGCCTTGCGCTCAAGGTATTGTTCGACCGCAGCCAGTCCAAGCGCAAGGCGCGACGCAACGGCAACCGGGCTTTGCGCAAGCAGGCCCAGCGCGACGACGTGATCTGATACTTATTCCCGAAGCGGGGCTTGATTCGTCCCCGCCCGATGCGGCAACAGCGCGCATGGCCGAATCCACGACCCAATCAGACAAACTCGCCCGCCGTGGGCTCCTGTTCATTCTTTCGTCCCCCAGCGGGGCAGGGAAGACGACCATCAGCCGCATGCTGCTGGGAGCGGATGAGGAGATCAAGCTGTCGGTCAGCGTGACCACGCGCCCTCCCCGCCCGGGTGAAGTGGACGGTGTTCACTATTACTTCGTCGACGATGCGGAATTCGACCGCATGGTCGAAGAGGACGATTTCTACGAGTGGGCCCCGGTCTTCGGACATCGTTACGGCACGCCCAAGGGCCGGATCCGCGGCGCGCTGAAGGAAGGGCAGGATTTCCTGTTCGATATCGACTGGCAGGGCACGCAGCAGCTCTACCAGAAGGACCAGCAGGACGTGGTTCGCGTATTCATCCTGCCGCCGAGCATCGCCGAACTCGAACGCCGCCTGCGCAGCCGCGGGACCGACAGCGACGATGTCATCGCCGCCCGCATGGAACGCGCCCGCGCCGAGATCAGTCACTGGGACGCCTATGATTACGTGGTGATCAACGAGAATGTCGACGCATGCTTCGCCAAAGTGCGCGAAATCCTCGACGCCGAACGGATGAAGCGGCAGCGGCAGACGGGGCTGATCCCCTTCGTGCGCGAATTGATGAGCTAGCGAACGGGCGGGCGATACGCCCGGCCCGTCCGTACAAGGCTCAATTGCCGATCAGCGAACCGATATATTTGCGCTTGTCGTCTTCGTCTTCTTCGCCCTCGTCGTCCACTTTGACGACGTAGAAGATGAGGAACACTTCTTCGCGGTCGGGCCCCGCGAGCGAGCCCACGAAATTGCCTGCGAAACTGTTGGTCTCGTCCTCGATCAGACCGTTGAAGGCACCGCTTGTCCCCACTTCCGCGGAAATCGGCAGAACGGCACGTTCGACATTACTTCCATTGACGTTCTCGAGGATACGGATCGTGCCGCTGATCTCGATGTCGTCACCGTCGGGACCGACCACCAGACTGGTCGCTGGCACGCTGATCACTCCCGCCGCCGTGGTCCCCGATTCACCGCCGGAAACCTGCGGCGTTCCGTTATAGGTCAGATCGGCAGTGATATCGTCGTCGGTCGTGACCGGATTGAAGAACAGCGCATAGCGGAAGCTGCGCAGCGTCCCGGGCACGGTTTCGCGAATGAAGGACTGGGATTTCTCATAGGCCACCCGCAGCACATGCTCGAACGGCAGTTCCATCTGCAGCCCGTCATTGGCGCCCTTGCGATAGGTCCGGATCGTCGGCGATGAGTTCAGCAGATCGACCGCCGTGAAGCTTTCGAGTTCGAGCGTGTCGGGCCAGACATATTCGACACTTTCCGGCGCGACCTCGTAAGTGATCATGCTCTCGCCATTGCGGCGCGAGCCGTCGCTCCACACTTCGGTGCCGCCCTCGGGCGCGAAATAGGCAAAGGCATAGGCCGAATTGGAGATGCTCGCCTCGAAGTCGGTCGAGAAATCGAAATCGACCGCGGTCGGCGTGGATGTCGGCGTCGGAGTGGGGCTGGGCGTCGGGGTTTCCGTGGGCTCCGGAGTCGGAGAATCGTCTCCGCCGCAAGCGGTTACAAGAACGCAGCAAATCGCTGCACTGATGGCACGGACGGAAACTCTACGCACTAAAACGACCCCTCATCGCGGGCCGGGCCCGCTCCTGCTTTGGATGTGCGCCAGTTAGCTTGGCAACATCATCGCCCGCAAGGAAATTCCGCCCGCGCCTAACGGCTCGTGGCGATTATCCGATCAACGGTCCCGTTCGTCAGGCCGGTTCGGCGAAATGGCTCGGCAGGTGGGCGTTCACGATGCCGCCATCCACGGTCAAAGTCTCGCCGATCGTGTAATCGCCCGCGCGGCTGGCGAGATAGACTGCAGTGCCGCCCATATCGAACTTGTCGCCGACCCGCTTGCTCGGGATACCGGCAGCCGACTGCTCCTCGTGATCGCGCGCGGCGCGGTTCATGTTCGACGGGAACGCACCGGGGGCGAGGCTGGTGACATAGACGTGATCCTTGACCAGCCGCGCCGCCATGCGGCGGGTCAGGTGGATCAGTGCCGCCTTGGAGGCCTGATAGCTGTAGGTCTCCCACGGATTGACCCGCTGGCCGTCGATCGAGGTGATGTTGATCACCTTCGCGGGTTGATCAGCGCTGGCCGCAGCGGTCAGCAGCTTGTGCAGTTTCTGGGTCAGGAAGAACGGCGTCTTGACGTTGAGGTCCATGACCTTGTCCCACCCGCTTTCGGGGAATTCGAGATAGTCGACGCCCCACGCAGCGCCGGCGTTGTTGACGAGGATATCGAGCTTGCTTTCCTTGGATGAAATTTCGGCGACCAGCGCCTCGATACCTTCCATGCTCGAAATGTCGCCCTGAATCGGAACGACCCTGTCGCCGAGTTCCTCGGCGGTTTCGTGCAGCTCGCCGCCCTTGCGGGCAGTAATGTACACCCGGTCGATCCCGGCGGCGAGGAATCCCTCGACGATCATCCTGCCGATGCCGCGACTACCGCCGGTTACCAGCGCCACGCGGCCCTTGAGGCTGAACATATCTTCGAGGGTCATCAACTTGCTCCTTTGGCAATCCTTAGTGCGTGGGCTTCGACAGGCTCCGCCCGAGCCTGTCGAAGGATCCGGTGCGGCCTAGTAGCCGCTCATCTCGGCGACGCGGCCTGCGTGGTAGTACTGGTCGCCCAGGAATTCCTGCAGCGCACGGTCGCGCTTCATATAGAGGCCGATATCGTATTCGTCGGTCATGCCGATGCCGCCATGCATCTGCACGCCTTCGCGCACGGCAAGACCGGCGACCTTCGCGACCTTGGCCTTGGCGACCGAAGCCATGAGGTCGGCCTTCTCGCTGCCCGCATCGAGCAGTTGCGCGGCCTTGATCGTGACAGCGCGGGCGATCTCAACTTCCGAATAGAGGTGTGAGGCGCGGTGCTGGAGCGCCTGGAATTCGCCGATCACCTTGCCGAACTGCTTGCGCTGCCTGAGGTAATCGACAGTCATGTCCATCGCCCCGCGCGCGACACCGACACCTTCCGCTGCCGAGCCGACGCGGCCCGCCATCAGCATGGCGTTGAGCACATCGCGCCCGCCATCGACATCGCCGATCACGGCATCGCCATCAAGCTCGACCCCGTCGAAGGTGACGTGGCTGGCCATCGAACTGTCGACGAGGCGCACGCTGTCATGGCTCATTCCGGCAGCGTCCTGAGGCACGGCGAACAGCGTAACGCCGTCCACGTCGCTATCGCTGCCCGAAGTACGCGCGGCAACGACGATCATCTCGCTCGACGCGCCATAGACCACGAAGTCCTTCTTGCCCGACAGCCTGAAGCCGTTGCCCGACTTCTCGGCCTTGCAGGCGATGCGTTCGGGGCGGTGCTTGCGGCCTTCGTCCACGGCGACGGCATAGACCTTCTCGCCCGCGATCAGGTCGGGTAGCCAGCGGCCCTTCACATCGTTGCTGCCATGCTTCAGCGCAGTCGCCGCCAGCACGGAGGAGGACAGGAAGGGCGAAGGCGTCAGGTTGCGCCCGATTTCCTCGAGCACGATATTCGCCTCGACCTGGCCCATGCCGAGCCCGCCATCATCTTCGCCCACCAGCATGCCGGTGAAGCCCATTTCGGCAAACTGCTTCCACAGGCCGTGGCCGAAGCCATCCTTGCAATTGCGGTCGCGCCAGTGGCGCATCTGGTTCTTGATCGAACCTTCTTCGGCCATGAACTGACTGGCGGTTTCGGCCAGCATCGTCTGGTCGTCATCGTAATACAGAGGCATCGATCAGGCTCCCGGCAGGTCGAGGATACGCTTGGAAATGACGTTCAGCATGACTTCGGAGGTGCCCCCCTCGATGCTGTTCCCCTTGGTGCGCAGCCAGCCGCGCGACAGCTTGCCGCCGTCCGTTTCCTCGCTCTCCCATTCGAGCGCGATCGAGCCGCCTGCTGCCATGATCAGTTCATGGCGGCGCTTGTTCAACTCGGTCCCGGCATATTTCATCATGTTCGGCTGCGCGGGATGCGCCTTGCCGACCTTGATCTCGTCGAGGAACTTCTCGCCCATGGCGGCATAGGCCAGCGCATCGACGTCGAACTGCGCCAGCTCTGCACGCAACACCGGATCGATCTCGCCATTGGCGCGGGTCAGCGCCGCGCCGATCGCGCTGGTACGGTCGCCGCCATCGGCACCAGAGATCATCTCGCGCTCGTGGCCGAGCAGGTATTTCGCCACGTCCCAGCCGCGGTTGATCTCACCGACATAGCCGGGCACGTCCTCGCCATAGCTCTTGGGTACCTGCACATCGTCGAAGAAGGTTTCGCAGAACGGGCTGCTACCGCTGATCAGCAGGATCGGCTTGGTCGACACGCCTTCACTGGCCATGTCGTAGAGCATGAAGGTGATGCCCTGATACTTGTTCTCCTTGTCGGTGCGGACGAGGCAGAAAATCCAGTCGGCCTTGTCGGCGTAGGAGGTCCAGATCTTCTGGCCGTTGACGACCCAGTGGTCGCCCTTGTCTTCGCCATAGGTCTGCAGGGACACGAGGTCCGAACCCGAACCCGGCTCCGAATAGCCCTGACACCAGCGGATCTCGCCGCGGGCGATTTCGTTGAGGAAGCGCTGCTTCTGGCCTTCGGTGCCGAAATGCAGCAGCGCCGGGCCGAGCATCCAGATACCGAAGCTGGAGAGCGGTGAGCGCGCGCCGATGGCGCTCATTTCCTCGCGCAGCACCTTGGCTTCGGCAGGCGAGAGGCCCGCGCCGCCATATTCCTTGGGCCATGCGGGCACGGTGTAGCCCTTGTCGCGGCAGGCTTCGAACCATGCCTTCTGCGCATCGTTCTTGAAAGTGGCGTTGCGGCCGCCCCAATAGACATCGTCCTCGTCGCGGACGGGTTCGCGCATTTCAGGCGGGCAATTGGCGTCGAGCCACGCGCGCGTTTCCGCGCGGAAGGCCTCCAGGTCGCTGTCGGACATGTGCCGAATCCTCTCTTCTAAAGCAGCGGTATGTTGACGCTTACGTTAGGGTGATTCGCATAGCACGCGCAAGACTGCTGGCGACAGCCCGCATTGCCGTAACGTCAGGCGGAATTCGTTGACGCGAAGCCCTCCTCCCCTAAGCTGGAAACGGAGAAATTCGGGGAGAGAGTAGGCATGCGATTCTCGGGCAAGACCGTGATCGTCACCGGTGCCGCAGCGGGAATCGGGGCGGCTGCAACCGCGCTGTTCGCCAGCGAAGGCGCGATTGTGTTCGCGAGCGATATCGATGTGGCGGGCGGCGAGAAACTGGCTGCGGAGACCGATGGCGATGTCCGCTTCGTCGAGTGCAATGTGCGCGACACCGCCGCCATCAAGGCATTGATGGACCGGGCCGCGGAGGAAACCGGCGGGATCGATACGCTGTTCAACAATGCCGGTGCTGGCGGGGCGCGCGCCGACATCTCCGAAATCGAGCCCGACGAATGGGACGGCACGATGGACCTGCTGCTCCGTTCGGTAGCCATGGGCATCCGCTATGCCGTCCCGCACATGAAGGGCAGAAAGGGCGCAAGTATCGTCAATGTCTCGAGTGTCGCCGCCGTCGGCCCGGGCTATTCGCCGACCGCCTATGCGGTGGCGAAGGCGGGCGTGCTGCACCTCACCAAATGCGCCGCGACCGATCTGGCGCAACACGGCATCCGGGTGAACGCGGTGCAGCCAGGCTTCATCAACACCGATATCTTCACCTCCAGTCTCGATATCACGGGCGAGATGAAGACCATGGCCAAGGCGGCGATCGCGCAGATGTCGTCCAATGCCCAGCCGATCGCTCGCGGCGGCGAGCCGATCGACATCGCCAATGCCGTCGCCTTCCTCGCCAGCGAACAGGCGGGCTTCATGACCGGCGTATCGCTGATCGTCGATGGCGGGCTCACGCTGGGCCCGCGACATAGCTGGGACCCCGAAGAACCGCAGATGTTCGCCGCGCTCGAAGCAATGGCCGAACAGGCGAAGGGGGCTCAGCCAGTCGCCTGATGCCTTTCCTGACCGGCCCCCTCCCCCAGCGCCTGAAGCTGGTCCACGGCTTCGGCGCGGTGGCTTTCGGCGTGAAGGATTCGGGCTTCAGCTTCTTCCTGCTGATTTTCTACAATCAGGCGCTCGGCATGGATCCCGGGATGGTGAGCCTCGCGCTCGCCCTGGCGCTGGTCATCGATGCCTTCGTCGATCCTCTGCTGGGCAATCTGTCCGACCGCACATGGTCGCGCTGGGGCCGCCGCCTGCCCTGGCTGTATGCCGCGCCGATCCCGCTGGCATTCGCCTGGGTATTGCTGTGGCATCCGCCCGGCGGTGGGACGCCGGGCTTTCTCGAACTGCTCGCCATCGCGGTGTCGGTGCGCGTCCTGCTCTCCGCCTGCGAAGTTCCGTCGGTCAGCCTACTGCCCGAGATCACCGCCGATTACGACGAGCGCACTACGCTGTTCCGCTATCGCTACCTGTTCGGATGGTGCGGCGGCCTGGTGATGATGTTCCTGGCCTATTTCGTCTTCATGCCCGGGGCGGAAGGACTACTGCAACCGGACGGCTATTTATGGTTCGGTCTCGTCGGCGCAATGCTGATGGTTGTTTCGGTCCTTGGCTCCGCACTCGGCCAGCACAGGCTGGTTGCGGGCTATCCGGTATCCAAGGCGCCGCCATTCACCTGGCGTGGCGCCTTTGGAGAGATCGTCGATGCATTCAGCGAGAAGGCCTTCCTGATTTTCGCGGCGGGCGCGCTCGCGGCCTACATCAGCCAGGGCCTCACCTTTTCGCTGACGAACTATCTCAACATCTTCGTCTGGCGGTTCGATACGGCGGAGCTGCGGTTCTTCCCGATCATCTTGTTCCTGTCGGTCATCCTGATGTTCTTCATCGTCGGGCCCATGCACCGCCGCTGGGGCAAACCGCGCAGCGCCGTGATCGGTGCGCTGGGTTCGCTCAGCGTGATACTGGTGCCTTTCGGGCTGTATCTCGCTGACCTCTGGCCGACGGTCGGCACACCCCTCAGCGCGGCGCTGTTCTATGGCTTCTTGCTCGTCTCGAACACGCTGGGCGTGGTCGTAATGATTTCGGGCAGTTCGATGATCGCCGAGATCGTCGAGGCCTATCAGGAGCGTACGGGACGGCGCGCAGAAGGCAGCTTCTATTCCGGCAACTGGTTCGTTCAGAAATGCGCTACCGGCGGCGGCATCCTCCTTGGCGGCCAGGTGATCGCGCTTTCGAACCTTCCTGCGCGGGCATCGCCGGATGCCGTTTCGCAGGAAGTCGTGACGCAAATCATCCTGCTCTACTGCGGATCGATCACGGTGCTCGGCCTGATCGCCGCCTACTGGCTCGGACGCTTCCCGATCGACCGTGCGCAGCACGAGGCTCGCCTGGCCGCGCTTGATGCCGCGGCACGCGCGGATGTCGACGCGGCGGTCACCCCACCCTGATTACCACTTGGCGCGGCCCGGCTGCCGTGCCAGTTTCCCAATGCAACGGAATTGAAGAGAGAAGAGGACAGACACGATGGATTTCGAACCGACAGAACGGCAAGCTTACTGGCGCGACCGGGTCAAGAACTTCATCGACGAGCACGTCCGCCCCGCCGTGCCCACCTACAAGGCGCAGGATGCCGAGGGCGATCGCTGGAAGGTCATTCAGGTGGTCGAGGACCTCAAGGCCAAGGCAAAAAAGGACGGCATCTGGAACCTCTTCATGCCGCCGCGCAATGACGGCCATCACCATGTCGATGAAAGCTTCGAATTCGAAGGCCCCGGCCTCACCAACCTCGAATATGCGCTGTGTGCCGAGGAAATGGGCCGCATCGGTTTCGCTTCGGAAGTGTTCAACTGCTCGGCGCCCGACACCGGCAATATGGAAGTCTTCCATCGCTACGGCACGCGCGCGCAGAAGGACAAATGGCTCGCCCCGCTGATGAATGGCGAGATCCGCTCAGCCTTCCTGATGACCGAACCCTTCACCGCGTCTTCGGACGCGACCAATATCGAAACCCGGATCGAACGCGACGGCGACGAATATGTCGTCAACGGGCGCAAATGGTGGTCCTCGGGCGTGGGCGATCCACGCTGCAAGGTCGCGATCGTGATGGGCAAGACCGACTTCTCCGCCGGTCGCCATGCCGCCCAGTCGATGCTGCTGATGCCGATGGATGCAGAGGGCGTGACCGTGCTGCGGCACCTCCCCGTCTTCGGTTACGACGATGCGCCGCATGGGCATATGGAAGTCGAACTGAAGGACGTGCGCGTGCCGGTCGACAACATGCTGCTGGGCGAAGGGCGCGGCTTCGAAATTGCGCAGGGCCGTCTCGGCCCGGGCCGCATCCATCACTGCATGCGCACCATCGGCGTTGCGGAGGAAGCACTCGCCAAGATGTGCAAGCGCCTGCAGGAGCGTGAGGCTTTCGGAAAGCCGATCTACAAGCACTCGGTTTGGGAAGAGCGCGTGGCGCGCGCCCGTATCGACATCGACATGACCCGCCTGCTCTGCCTCAAGGCGGCCGACATGATGGACAAGGTCGGCAACAAGGCGGCCAAGCAGGAAATCGCCATGATCAAGGTGCAGGCGCCGAACATGGCGCTGCGGATCATCGACGATGCGATCCAGGCCCATGGCGGCGGCGGCGTGTCGGACGATTACGGCCTCGCCAATGCCTATGCCCACCAGCGCACGCTGCGGCTCGCCGACGGCCCCGACGAAGTCCACGCCCGCTCCATCGCGCGCATGGAATTCGCCAAGCACCTGCCGGAGCAGGGCCCGACCGCCAACGCGCTGCGCGACGGCCATGCCCCGACTTCGGGCAATGACAATCTCAGCTCGGGCGACATGGGAGTGGCGCGCTGATGGCGAAAGCCGCGATCCTCGAACAGGTCGGCGGGCTGACCATAGGCGAGGTGGAGCTTGCCGATCCCGCCCCGCACGAGGTCCTGATCGACACCAAGGCCTGCGGGCTGTGCCATTCCGACCTGCACTTCATCGACGGCGCCTATCCGCACCCGCTGCCGGCCATTCCGGGCCATGAGGCGGCGGGCGTGGTGCGCGCGGTCGGCAGCGAGGTGAAGACGGTGAAGCCGGGGGACCATGTGGTCTCCTGCCTTTCCGCCTTCTGTGGGCATTGCGAATTCTGCGTCACCGGGCGCATGGCGCTGTGCATGGGCGCAGACACCCGCCGCGACCAGACCAAGCCGCCGCGCATCACGCGGAATGGGGGCGAAACCGTCGCCCAGATGCTCAACCTGTCGGCCTTTGCCGAACAGATGCTGATCCACGAACATGCCTGCGTCGCGATCGACAAGGACATGCCGCTGGATCGTGCGGCCGTGATCGGCTGCGCGGTGACGACGGGCGCCGGGACGATCTTCAACGCCTGCTCTGTCGTACCGGGCGAAGCGGTTGCCGTGGTCGGCTGCGGCGGTGTGGGCCTGGCGGCGATCAATGCCGCCAAGATCGCCGGTGCAGGCAAGGTCATCGCCATCGATCCCATCCCGGAAAAGCGCAAGCTCGCCGAAGTGCTCGGCGCGACGCATACGGTCGACGCCATGGCCGACGATGCGGTCGAGCAAGTCATGAAGATTTCCAATGGCGGCGTTCATCACGCGATCGAGGCGGTCGGCAGACAGGCTTCGGCCGATCTGTGCGTGAAGATCCTGCGCCGTGGCGGCACTGCGACCATCCTCGGCATGATGCCGCTGGACTGCAAGGTCGGCCTTGGCGCGATGGACTTGCTGTCGGGCAAGAAACTGCAGGGCGCGATCATGGGGATGAACCACTTCCCCGTCGATCTGCCGCGCCTCGTCGATTTCTATATGCGCGGCCTGCTCGATCTCGACACGATCATCGCCGAACGCATCCCGCTGGAGAAGATCAACGAAGGCTTCGAGAAGATGAAGCAGGGCACGTCTGCCCGCAGCGTGATCGTGTTCGACTGAGTACGATTATCGCGCCTGTCCTACTTCGCCATCTTGCGTTAGGCCCCGCTCGATTCGTCGACGGGAAAGGTGCGGTATCGATGAAATCCCGAAGGTTACATATGCGACAGGCACTTTATCGCAAAACCGGCGGAAATACGGGCTTTGCGCCCGGATACAGAGTTTTGAAAAAGACGGGGATAGGTGTCATGTCGCCCGATCGAAACGGGCAGGGAATGTTTGCATGACCGATATCGATTTCGACAAGGAAATGGTCGGCACCGTCGAAGTGCCAGAGGCCGATCGCATGGACCTGGACGCGCTGACGGCGTGGTTCGACGCCAATGTCGACGGCTTCGAGGGACCGATCAGCTACACGAAATTCAAGGGGGGGCAGTCGAACCCGACCTACCGCATCGACACACCCGGTCGGTCTTACGTTCTGCGCCGCCAGCCCTTCGGCAAGCTGCTGCCCAGCGCGCATGCGGTCGACCGCGAATACAAGGCGATGCACGCGCTCGGGCCCACTGGCTTCCCGGTGCCGAAAACCTACGGCCTGTGCGAAGACCCTGACGTCATCGGCTCCAAGTTCTTCGTCATGGGTCTCGCCGATGGGCGGAGCCTGTGGAACGGGTCGCTGCCCGATTATTCGGCAGCCGAACGGCGCGAAATCTACAACGCCATGATCGATACCATGGCCGAACTGCATCTGCGCAATCCGGATGAAATCGGCCTGGGCGACTATGGCAAACCGACAGACTATTGCGCCCGCCAGATCAGCCGCTGGTCGAAGCAGTACAAGCTCTCCGAAACCGAGCACATGCCGCAGATGGAGCGGCTGATCGAATGGCTGCCCGAGACGATCCCGCCCCAGCACGAAAGCAGCGTGGTCCATGGCGACTACCGGCTCGACAACATGATCTTCGAAAAGGACGCCAACCGCGTGCTGGCGGTGCTCGACTGGGAGCTGTCGACGCTGGGCGATCCGATCGCGGATTTCAGCTACCTCATGCTCAACTGGCACAATCCGCATGACGGACGTGCAGGGCTGCTGGGGCTTGATCTGAAGGAGCTCGGCATTCCGACGCAAGACGAGGCGGTCGAGCGCTATGTCGCACGCACCGGCTATCCCGTGCCGCCGATGGACTGGTACTTCGCCTATAACCTCTTCCGGCTCGCCGGGATCATGCAGGGCATCAAGAAACGCGTGATCGACGGCACCGCTTCGAGCGCGCATGCCAAGTCGATGTCGGAGCGCGTCGCTCCACTGGTCGAACGCGCCTATCAGTTCGCCCAAGCGGCAGGGATGGACTAGCGCAGAGGTCCTGCTAACGAGCGCTCCGACAAGTCATACGGAGACCAGCATGAGCGCCGCCCTCGAAACCGCAATCGAAGCCGCGTGGGACGACCGCGCCAATGTCACGCCGCAATCGGGCGACGTGCGCAAAGCGGTGAATGCGGCGCTGGCCATGCTCGACAGCGGCGAAGGCCGCGTCGCTGAGCCCGACGGCAAGGGTGGCTGGACGGTCAATCAGTGGCTCAAGAAGGCTGTGTTGCTCAGCTTTCGCTTGAACGATAACCGCGTGATGGAGGGCGGCAGCGCCGGTCATCCGGCATTCGACAAGGTGCCGAGCAAGTTCGCTGGATGGGACGATGCCCGTTTCCGCGACGCGGGCTTCCGCGTCGTTCCCGGCGCGGTGGCGCGCGAGGGGGCCTATATCGCACCCGGTTGCGTCCTGATGCCGAGCTTCGTCAATATCGGCGCCTATGTCGGCAAGGGAACCATGGTCGATACCTGGGCCAGCATCGGCAGCTGCGCGCAGATCGGCGAGAACTGCCATATCTCGGCAGGCGCCGGCATCGGCGGTGTTCTGGAGCCGATGCAGGCCAACCCGACCATCATCGGCGACAACTGCTTCATCGGCGCGCGTAGCGAAATCGTCGAAGGCGTCATCGTGGGTGAAGGCTGCGTGGTCGCCATGGGCGTCTTCATCACCCAGTCGACCAAGATCGTCTATCGCGACACGGGCGAAGTGATCCGCGGGCATATCCCGCCCTATTCGGTGGTGGTCCCCGGTTCGATGCCCGGCAAGGATGGCGGCCCCGGCCTCGCCTGCGCGGTCATCGTCAAGACGGTGGACGCCCAGACCCGCGAGAAGACCGGGATCAACGACCTCCTGCGCGACTAGGCGAAAGGAACATTCGCCGCAGGCAAGCGTAAATCTCCCTGAAACCCGCAGGTTCGCGTAATTTCTGGGAGTATGATCGCGTGCACAAAGAAGGCGAAGAAATCCACATCGACGAGACCGAAGCCAGCGGTGGCTCGAAAGAAGGTGTCGTGCGCTGGGTGCTGGCCGGCGGCCTGCTGCTGGCGATCGTCCTGCTGTCGGTCACCTGGATCATCCCCGCACTGACGACCGGCGATGTCGAGGAAGAAGGCACCGTGAGCGGCCAGATTTCCTCGATGGAGGATGATGGCGACGATACCGACAGCATCGTGACCGATCTTGGCGACGACGAGGTCGCGACGCCCGAAGACCAGACCACCACCGAAGACGGTCTGGAAGTGGTCGAAAACTGATCACCTTTGGAGAGGTCGCATGAGCAATCCGAACAGCTTCCGGACCGACCAGTATGTCCAATGGAACTGGGGTAACGGCAAGGGCAAGGGCCAGATCAAGGAGCGCTTCGAGCGTGAGGTCACCCGCACTTTGCAGGGCAGCGAAGTGACCAAGAACGGCGATGAAGACAATCCCGCCTATCTGATCAGGCAGGACGATGGCGACGAGGTGCTGAAGCGGGGCTCGGAACTGGAGGAGCAGAAGTAATGCCGGCTCAATCCAAGGCACAGCAACGCGCCGCCGGGGCAGCGCTTTCCGCCAAGCGCGGCGACACCAAGGTCGGCGATCTCCAGGGTGCCTCCAAAGACATGTATGACAGCATGACCGAAAAGGAGCTGGAGGAGTACGCCTCGACCAAGCTCGACGGTCTCCCGGACCATGTCGACGAAGACAACTGAAAGCGCCGATTTCACACACTTCCTGAAAGCTCAGGACGGCGGTGTGTACGAGCGCGCTCTCGACGAAATCCGCGAGGGCGCCAAGACAAGCCACTGGATGTGGTTCATCTTTCCCCAGATCGCGGGGCTGGGAAGCAGTGCCAAAGCCCAGAAATTCGCTCTCGCCGACAAAGCCGGAGCAAGCGCCTATTGCTCCCATGAAGAACTCGGCCCGCGCCTGTTCGAGGCGACCGAAGCCATGCTCGACTGGGCCGGGACGATGTCCGCCGAGGATATTCTGGGGTCGGTCGATGCCATGAAGTTTCGCAGTTCGATGACCCTGTTCGAAGCCGCATGCACGGACGAGGATGCCCAGGTGTTCAACGATGCGCTCGAACAATTCCACGACGGTCAGCGCGATCCGCTGACGCTGGAGAAACTGTGACGAACAGCCTGCCCGATAACGCTCAGGTTATCAGTGCCACATTCAACCAGCAGCTACTGATCGGCGCGGCCATGATCGCCGTATGTGTCGTCCTCCACGGGATGGGGCTGTTCACCCTGCAACGGGTGATCTCCGGAGAACGGATGACGCAACGGTTCGAGACGCTACGCCCCCTCTCGATCACCGGCGCCGGTTTCACGCTGATCGCGGTATTCGCGATAATCTTCATCCATTTCGTGGAAATCTGGCTGTTCGCCTTTCTCTACGACTATCTCGGCGCGCTGCATTCCTTCAGCGAGAGCCTGTATTTCTCGACCATCAGCTATGCGACGATCGGCTATTCGGATGCCTCCATCCACGACGAATGGCGCATGGTCGCCGCGCTGGAGGGCGTAGTGGGGATTATCCTGCTGGGCTGGTCGACCGCCTTCTTCGTCCGCATTCTCGGACGCCTCGAAGGCGATGACGGCAAGCTGCGCTAGCGCTTACTCGCTGCCGTCGCGCGGTTCGCCGGCGGGATACTCATACGGCGGGAGATCCTTCGCGCTCGCCGCGTAGGCTTCGGCCCCGCGCAATACGCGCAGCATGTTGCGGGACGCGATCTTTTCGAGATCCTCCTGCGAATAGCCGCGCTTGGCGAGTTCCACGAACAGAGCCGGGTATCCGGTTACGTCCTCCATACCGACAGGCCCGTTGGGCATGCCGTCGTAATCCCCGCCGATGCCGATATGGTCGATCCCCGCGACGTCGCGAATATGATCGATGTGATCCGCCATGTCGGAAATGGTCGAAACCGGTGTGCGATTTTCGGCATCCCACTTCGCCAGCTGCGCCTCGACCGTGTCGGGCGAGCCCGGATAGAGCGCCTTCAGGCGCGCTTCTTCGCCCGCGCGGTCGGCCGCATGATTGCGAAGATCCTCGGTGATGTACCAGGGAAGCGCGACGACCATCACGATGCCGCCGTTCTCGGGCAGGCGGGCGAGCACGTTATCGGGGACGTTTCGCGCGTGTCCGTTGATCGCGCGCGCGCCCGAATGGCTGAACATTACGGGTGCTTGGGCCACGTCCAGCGCATCCATCATTACCGCGTCGCTCACATGGCTCAGATCCACCATCATGCCGATGCGGTTCATTTCGCGCACCACGTCCATCCCGAACGCATTGAGGCCATCGTGCTTCGGCGCATCGGTGGCGCTGTCGGCCCAGCTCAGCGTCTTGCCATGGGTCAGCGTCATGTAACGTGCGCCCAGATCGTACATCTGCCGCAGCACGGCGAGGCTCGAACCGATCGAATGGCCGCCTTCCATGCCCATAAGCGACGCGATCCGGCCCGCCGCCATCGCTTCTTCGACATCGTCGGCGCTCAGCGCCAGCTGCATGTCACCGGGATAGCGGGCGATCAGGCGCTTGGTGACATCGATCTGCTCGATCGTCGCCTGCACCGCCTCGGCTTCCGGCAGGCTCGCACTGACATAGACCGACCACCATTGGGCGCCGACCTTGCCTTGCCGCAGCCGCAGCAGGTCCGAGTGCATGGCGGAATTTTCACCCGTGGCGGTATCGAGCGTATCGCGGAAATCGAATGTGTTGATGACATTGCCGACGCGCGAGCGCAGCTGGATCGGCACGTCATTGTGCCCATCCCATACCGGCGCGGCGTCAAGCGCTGCGGCGGCAGTGCGTTCGGCGCTGCTTTGCGCAAGCGCCGGTGTTCCGATGGCGAGAGCGGCAGTGGCGGCGGCGAGCAGGAAATGGCGCATGGACAGGAACCCCTTGTTGTCTTGCGGACTGTCCTAGCAAAGAGGAGCGGCAAGGAAAGGCCCCGATCATGACCATCACCGCCCGCTGGAATGGCGAAACGCTGGCGCGCAGCGACGATACGGTCGTCGTCGAAGGCAACCATTATTTCCCCGCTGGCGATGTCGCCCGCGGCGTGCTGGTGCCGAGCGAGACGACCAGCCATTGTCCGTGGAAGGGCGATGCGAGCTATTACTCGATCAATGCCGGCGGCAAGATCAACGAGGATGCCGCCTGGTATTACCCTGCCCCCAAGGAAGCGGCAGAAGAAATCCGGGACCGCATCGCCTTCTGGAAAGGCGTCGAGGTGGTCGAGGAGTGATCCGCAGCGGCCTGCGCTGGCTACTGGCGGCGTTCTACGCCCTGGCCGGATATCTGCATCTTGCGAGGCCCGCGCCGTTCCTGTCGATCATGCCCGATTGGGTGCCCGCGCCCGAAACTGTCGTGTTCTGGACCGGTGTGGCCGAACTGATGGGCGCGGCAGCTCTGGCGCAGTGGACCAGCCTGCCTCTCCGCCGAGCCGGTGCGATCGGCCTCGCGCTATATGCGGTCTGCGTGTTTCCGGCGAATATCCATCACTTCGCGCTCGACATGGCACGCCCCGATGGCGGGTTGGGTCTCGGCTACCATGTGCCGAGAATGTTTGCGCAACCACTGCTCGTGTGGCTTGCGCTGTGGACCGGCGGCGTAACGGACTGGCCGCTACGCCGCCGATAACCAGCTTAGCTCATGTGCTTCGAGACGGCGCCCGTCATCTTGAACATCGAGATCTGGTCTTTGCCGATCACCGCGCCGAGCTTGGCGTCGGGGTTGATCATGCGCTTGTCCTTGGAATCCTGCAGGTTGTTCGCCTTGATGTGATCCCACACCTTGGAGGTGACCTGCGCACGGGTCATCGGACCCTTGCCCACGACATCTTCCAGCTCCGGCGACAGGTTCACCGGCTTCTGCAGTGCGTTGTTCTTGCCAGCCATGACTAATCCTTTCCTTGGCTATGCTTCAATCTACGTCGTCGAGATCCTCGACATCCAGTTCCTCGACCTCATGGCCTTCGAACCGGGCTGTCAGGACCGCGGCGGCGGTCACGTGTCCGTCCAGATTGCGGACGAGTTCCTCATGCGTCGCACCCGGCATCAATGTGAGCGGGAGGTCGATCGCGAAAAGCTGGAATACGTAGCGGTGTTCTTCGCCAAGCGGCGGATCGGGCAGCAACCATTCGGAATTGCCGTGTGCATTCTTCCCGGTGCGGGGCGGAGTTTCGCCTTCCATCAGCTTGCCCTTTTGCGGAGGCAGGCCCCAGACGGTCCAGTGGACATGCCCCTTGTCGGCATCTTCCGCGACGAGCACGAGTTCCTGTGCGCCCGGCGGCGGCGGCGTCCATTCGAGCGGCGGCGCAACGGCATCTTCCTCGATCGCGGTAAAGGAAGGATCGAGCTCGCCACCGTGGCGAAAGGCTGCGCTGGTCAGCGCAAAGCCACCCCGACCGAGCACACGCTCATCGGCGACCTTCTCCAGTGTCAGAGTATGGCCGACAGTGGCTCCGCCGACTGCATCAAGTACCCAGGGCGCAACGCCGCTCGTCATGAAATCTCCTCTTTTCCGCGTCTGCGGACATCTCTCGGCCTTCCCTTAAGGCATAGCTCGGGACCGCAAGCCATCCCGCGAGGCGAAATTTGCACCGATTTTAAGGGGAAACGGGCCTTGCGGGCGTTTATTCGCACTATTGCTCAGCCGTGATTAAGCCGTCATGTCCCCTCTAGGGGCCCATAAAGGGGTCACGCTGAACTTTTCGGGAGCATCGCATGGGGCTGGGTCGCACCGTTTTTACCGCAACATTGGCACTCTCGCTCGCAGCCTGCGGTGGAGGCGGAGGCAATTCGAGCGGCAGTATCGCCGGCAGCGGCGGCAGTGCAGGCGGTGGCGGCACCGCCGGCAATTGCTCGCTTGGAAGCCGACAGGACTGGGCGCTCGCCCAACTGGACGAATGGTACCTCTTTCCCGATCTGCTCGATAAGACGGTCAATCAGGCGAGCCATAGCTCGGTCCAGAGCTATATCGATGCGCTGGTCGCGCCGGCGCGCGCCGAGCAGCGCGATCGCTTCTTCACCTACCTCACCTCGATCGCGGAAGAGAATGCGCTGATCAGCAGCGGCTCGAGCGCGGGCTTCGGCATTCGTCTCTCCTACAATCAAGCAACGAACCAGGTCTTCGTGGTCGAAGCGTTCGAGAATGCACCGGCGTTTGCCGAAGGGATCGACCGCGGCAGCGAAATCGTGGCGATCGACGGACAGAGCGTCGGCTCGCTGATGGCGAGCGGTGGCCCGCAGGCAGTGATCAATGCGCTTGGCCCGAGCGATCCCGGGGTTACCCGCAGGCTCATCGTCCGCCAGCCCGACAGTAGCGAGATAACGGCATCCGTGACCAAGGCCGAATTCTCGCTCGACCCGATCTCCGATCGCTACGGTGCGAAAATCCTCGACAATGGAGGGACCAAGGTCGGCTATGTCAATCTGCGCACCTTCATCATCGAGGATGCCAATCGCCAATTGCGCGAGGCATTCCGTGTGTTCCGCGATCAGGGCGTGACGCAGGTCATCCTCGATTTCCGCTATAATGGCGGCGGGCTCGTGTCAGTTGCCGATGTACTGGGCGATCTGCTTGCCGCGAACCGAACGGGGGAGATCTTCAGCAAGACGATCTTCCGCGCTTCCAAGAGTGCATCCGACGAGACACGGCGGTTCGCCGCCGAGCCACAGGCGATCGCTGCCACGCGGATCGCGGTGATCGGCACCGGGGGAACCGCATCTGCCAGCGAACTGGTGGCCAATGCTTTCATCCCGTATCTCGGCGACGATCTGGCGCTGATCGGCACCGACACATACGGCAAGCCGGTCGGTCAGATCGCACGCGACCGTTCGGCCTGCGACGACCGCCTGCGTCTGGTAGCCTTCCGCACGGTCAATGCGAATGACGGGGGCGACTATTATGGAGGGCTGGCAGACGTGATGCCCCGCACCTGTCAGGCATCGGACGACATCACGAAACCGCTGGGCGACCCGACCGAGGCCTCGATCGCAACCGCGCTCGATTTCCTCGCCGGGCGGAGTTGCACAGCGATCGCCGCAGCACCCGGTACGACTGCGGCAGCCCGTGCGACGCCCGAGCGGCGCGAACTGATCATGCCGGACGCACCCAGCCCGGCGCAGCTCGAAATCCCGGGATTGCAATGACGGTCGAGCGCTACGCCACCTTCGCCGAATTCTGGCCGTTCTACCTGCGCGAACATTCGCGACCGGGAACGCGCGCCCTGCATTATGTCGGCACCAGTCTGGTAGTGGCGTTGGCTGTGACAGCGGTGTTTACGGGTAAGTGGTGGTTGCTGGCGGCTTTGCCGCCGGCCGGATATTTCTTCGCCTGGATCGCGCATTTCGGCCACGAGAAGAACCGGCCCGCGACCTTCACCTATCCCTTGTGGAGCTTGCGGGCGGACTTTCGCATGTGGTGGATGTGGCTGACCGGCAGGCTCGGTCCCGAGCTCGAAGCGGCCGGGGTGATCAAACGCTAGGCCAGCGCAGCGGCAAGGGTAAGCAGCGCAAGACCGATCGAAAGCGGCACCCGCAACGACATCCACCACCGCGGGGCGAGCGGGCCGAGCTTGGCATCGACGCCCAGACTGACGAGCAGCGCACCTGCAAGCATCACCAGAGACGGTTCAGGCCATTCCCAGCCGAACGCCCAAGGGAGGAAGCAGGCCAGTCCCGCCACGCAAGGCAGGATCGCGGCGATCCACAACCACCCGAGCGTCCGCCGCCGCTCCGCTGCGGGTGCCATCGCGGCAAAGCCCCACCATGTTCCGCCCAGAAAGGACAGGATCAGCGCGGCATATGCGACGGCGATCGTCTGGGCCGGTTGGCGCCATTCGGGTGGGCCTGCGTAGAGTATGACAGCGCACGCCAGCTGAGGCAGCAGACCGGCCCATCCAAGCCAGCGCGGCAGGCCCGGTATGCTACGCATGGCGTCGAGACCTGATCAGGAAAGCCGCGAAGCCGAGAGCGAAGATCAGATCGCCTGCGACGATGGCTCCGATAGCGGGATCGCCTCCCTCGCCCCAGTTCGGCGGACCAAGCATGAGGACGACCATGGCCTTGCCGAGCAGACCCGCGATGAGCACGGGAGCGAAGCGTTCGGGCTGGCGGGCAACGAGAGCATAGAGAATGCCGAAACAGAAAATCAGCACCGCGCTCACCGCCTCCGGACTGGCCCATTCGGCGTCGACAAAGGCACCGAGACCGATCGTGAAATTATATGCCGCCGCCGCCCAGAAGAATATGCGCCATCCGCGCGCTGTCGGCGCCGTCACTAAGGTGCCTCCGGCCCACTGAAAGGCTGACTGTCGGTCCATGCGCAGCCCTGCCGCTGCTGCCCGCCAATCATCAGGGTCGCGGTGTAGGGATATGTGCGATCGCTCATTCCATCCGAACATTCGCCCGGCGTGATCATCAGATCGAAAGCCGACCCCTCGAATTTTCCGCTGATTCCCAGACCGTTATTGCCTGTGAAACGTTCGGCCGGAAACTCGCTGCCGTCGGGATTCTCGGGCGTCGAATAGGTTGCCATGCCGCCGCCTGCCACGCCGCCCCAGAACGGTTCCGTTCCGGTATAATGCACCGTCTCACTCTCGGCGATGGCATCGAACGCCCCCGTATCCGGTCCTTGCGGCGTATCGTTTCCGCCTGCCGTGCATGCAGCCAGCAAGGCAATCGGGGCGATGAGAAATAGACAAGGCTTCATGCTGCTTTCCTGTGACCGCGGATGAATTCGACCGTTTCTGCCCGGGCGCGCTTACCCTCCGGGATCGGGAACAGCATCCAGACGTGGAACATGCCATCATACTCATGATAGGCGTGTTTAGGCATCCCCTCTTCCGTCAGTTTTGCCGCAAGTCGGCGGCCATCCACCAGCAATATGTCCGAAGTGCCCGAAAAGATCGCTATCGGCGGAAGGTCTTCCAGATCGCCGAACAGGGGGCTTATGCGCGGATCGTCGAGCGACAGGTCGCCGCGATACCTGTCTCCGCAAGCCATCAGCCCGTTAACCGCCAGCATGCGATCACGTTTTTCGATTGCAGCCTGCTCCTCGGCCGTGCCCGTCGCGTCGAGCCAGGGCGAATAGAGTACCAAACTGCCCGGCAAGGGCCCGGCCTCTGCCTTGATCAGCTGCGCCAAGGCAAGCGTCATGCCGCCGCCGGCGCTGTCGCCCATCACGGTGATATTGTCGGCCCCGTATCGCTCGGCCAGTTCGAGGTAGAGCGATCGCATCTTCGCGAGCACGTCCTTCGCCTTGCTCTCCGGTGCGAGCGGGTAGATCGGAACGGTGGCGGAAGCCCCCAGGGCTTCGCACAGCTCCATGACCGTATTCCAGTGCACCGCCACGATATCCATCACATAGCCGCCGCCATGCAGATACAGCAGGTGCGGCGCTCCGGGCGTCGCCCCCGCCTTCGGCGAGATGGTGACCACAGGGAAGCCGCGGCTGGCGAATTCGCGGATGTCGAATTGCCTGTGCCATTTCTTTCGCGGACGAACGGGCTTCTGTGCGCGCAGTCTGGCGATCCGGTCGTCGAGCCTGTCCGGCTCCGAGAAGAACCGTTTTATGCCGAGTAGAGGCAGCAGGGCGTCGATGGCGCGGGCGCGGATGCTGACGATGACAAGTCTCCCCCTGAAGGGACAAGACTAGCTCAAGTACGTGGCGTGTCCAGCACGCGCGTTCAACGGCTGTGGAACGCCCTTGCTTGCTTTCGTGTTGGGTCGGTGAAAGACTTGCCGCGATGAAAACCGCCCGCCTCGACTCCTACTGGTACGCCGCACCGCTTGTGGCCTTGGTCGTTTTGGCGGGCGCAATCAGCGGAATGGCGATCGGGTCCGCCTCTGTCGTAAAGCGTGAACGGGTTTCCATTATCGAACCCGCGAAGGATCGCGGCACGGGCCGGTTCAAACGCGGATACAGGGAACCATTGCCCAATCACTACCCATTGGTCACTCCCAACGGGACAGTGCCGGTGGCTGCGCTGGCCACGCATGGACGATTGCGCAATTCGCGGGGCAGCGGGTGGCCGGATCGGACCGACCATGTTCCCGTGGACACTGGCTACGAGTGGGCCATGAGCGAGGCTGAGATCGATCGGCTCGAGGAGTGGCAACCCAAACCGAGTGCGGAGCGTCGCGTGCCGGTGGAAACCGTCGTGCGCGTTCATGCGCCCGACAAGATCCGGATGGTGGTGGCCGGAACTCCCGCTGCAAAACCGGTCGAGGAAACCGCCGGGCCGCCGCGCCGACCTGCCAATGGGGCCGACGCCCCTTCCAAGGCACCGCTGGCACGGAAGAGACCCGCTGTGGTCGAAATCACCGCCGGCGAGACCGCAGCCGCACCGGTATCGCTGCCCACCGACTAGATCGGGTTGTTCAGGCCGAAGGCAGGCTTTTCCCCGATGCGGTTTGCACACTCGTTGGGTGCAGGAAGATCAGGCGCAGCCCTCGACATAGGCTAGTTCCGGCATCACGCCGACATGGATGATCGAGACCGTGCCGTTGGGATCGATTTCGAATCTTAGCCGCGGATCGTCGCCAGGCTGCGTCAGATATCGTCCCTCCGGCCCGGTGTATTTGTGCGGTTCTTCGCGAAATCCCGGAAACGCTGCGCGCACTTCTTCGATCGTCGAGCCCGGGCCGACACCTTCGACCAGCGTTACGCCGCTACCGTCCGACACCGAAATGCGACGCACATCGCCATCCACGCGGATGGCGTAAACGCTCGGCCAGTCGGGCGAGGCGAGCGTTTCGCACCCATTGCCGATCTGGCCTTCACCAGCCACGAAGCTGCTGTCCTCGGGCACCGGTTGTCCGATCGTCAATCCGGCAAGGCCCTCGAGAGTAAGTGCCTTGGCGCCGGTCGATTGGGAGGGGACGGTAGCAGGTTCCGCAACAGCGTCGGCGCTCTCTTGCGTGGCAGGATCCGGAGCATCGTCGGCCGGAGAGGAACAGGCGGCGACCAGCGCAAGCGATAACGGGAGGGCTATATATCTCATGTCGAGACAGCGCATTCGGGAAACCCAGGTTCCCGTTAAATAGCGGAAAAACTAATTCCCGTTGGAATTCGCAGTTCGCAACATTGACATATCAATTAATTATGCAAGCAATGCTGTTGTTCTAACGTAGCCGAATAAGGCGAAGCGAACGGAACAGACAGGGTTGCCGTGGATTTTACTCCATAACGGAGAGATCGATGCCTATAGTTACTCAGCATCATGATGACTCCCTGACCGGGCGCCAGAAAGAATGCCTGCTATTGCTCAAGGGTGGGCTGACGTCGAAGCAGATTGCCCGGGAGCTCAAGATCTCTCCACGCACCGTCGATCAGCACATCGCTGTGGCACTCGAAAACCTGGGCGTGAAAAACCGGCTGCAGGCGATCTCCCGTTTGCACGACATGGAGGGCCTGGAATCGCCCGATTCCGGCGCTGCAACCCCAACCTCCAAGCATGGCGACATCGCGCGCAAGGACGAATTCCATGCCGCTCGCCGGGAGGCCCCGCCGGTCGAACGAAGGCCGGTGCCAGACAAGACCCTGCCTATCTTTCCCCCGATAGGCGGATCGCCGAATACCGCGTCGGTCGATGGCCGCATTGCGTGGATGGTCCGTCTTGCAACTTTCTGTTCGATGCTGACCTGTCTCGTACTTCTGTTCATTTTGGGCCTTTCTGAGATAGTCAACAATGCTGGCCAGTGACTTTATCCATGAGCCAGTCCGATCCCGGACACGGCGTGAAAGGATGAATCCATGCACGAAATCGAAACAGCCGCAGGCCGGGTCGTGGCCAGCGACACCCAGAAATCCGTCGACGCTGTTGATCAGGCAGTGATGTCGATTGCCCATCTGTGTGCGAGTATCGTGGAAGTCAGCAAGGCTTCCCGACTGCCGGTCAGCACGGCCCAGGGCGCGCTTTCCATGGCCGGTACCGGGTTGACGAAAGCGATCGACAGCCGCGAAGACATCAGCCGCGCCACGCGCGAACTGATCAAGATCCAGAAGGCATCGAATCTCGAAACCGTGGGCTTTGGATGCCCGCCCCTCCACGAACCCAGCGCCCGCGCGGCAGACGCCGCTTCGGCCGGTCTGGCGGCCTAGATACGATGAACGCGGTCTTCCTGCTTGCCTTCTGGCTGTTTCTGTTCACCGCGCTGGCGGTCGGCTGGCAGGCGGGGGATCGGCATGATCGCAGGATCATCCTTGCGATCGCGGCGGCGGCGGCGCTTTCCGCCGCCGCTCACATGTTTTTCAGGGAAAGCATCGCGCTCGTCCTCGTCGTGATGATCGACAGCGCGTTGCAGGCCGTGGTGGTGAGATACGCGCTTTCGAGCCGGAGATACTGGCCCCTCTGGTTCGCCGCCTTCCACGGCACGGCGCTGCTCTTCGCGTTCGCCGCTCTCTTCCTGCCGGCCGAACAGCACATCATTCCCGAGCGGATCGCAGGGTTCTGGTCGATCCCCGCGCTGATCGTCATGATCGTCGGGCTGATTGCCGACCAGCGCCGCGGCGTGATCGGGCCGGAACGTTAGCGGCGAGCGGTCCCGCCGCTCTCCAGCGCCCCAACCTCAATCGCTACAACCTGCCGCAAAGTCGCGCGCCATGGCCTGCGGAACGGGCGGCAGCGGGCCCATGTCCTGCAAGCCGTAATTGATCGCCACCCCGTCTTCCCCGGTCAGCAGCGCGTCGAGATTGGCGGGCACCTCCCCCTCGCCGCTTACCCCGCCGCGCAAATCGTCCCCAGCGGGATCGGCGACCAGCGTCACCACATCGGCGCCCGAGCCGAAGCTCATCCGCTCCTCGCTGGCGACCGGGCGGAAGGCGTGGACATTGACCAGCATCCCGCCGCCCGAGGGGCAGAAGATGTGAACCCTGCCCGGCTCGCCTTCAGTAGCTCCGAAGAACAGCCCGTCGCCCTCGCTGCTGGAGGTCATGTCCCAGTTCCCCGCCATATCCGGCGCGGACGGCGCGGCGGTCGTGCTGCCCGAGGTGCTGGCACTGGCAGAACCGACGGGAAGCCCCGTCGCATCGCCGGGCGTATCGGGGGCGGGCTCCGCGCCACAGGCGGCCAGGCCCAGCACCAGCGGTGCGGCGGCGATGACGATGTGCCTCATCGCGACAACCCGCTCACAGCACCTTGTCGGGGCGCGGATCGTGCCCGTGGCGGCTTTCCTTGCCGAAATGGCGCGTGAGCCGCTGCGCGAGGGTGGCGGCCGCCTTGCGCGCCGCATCGTCGACGGTGGAGCCGTGCTCGGTCACACCGACGGGCTTGCCGCCGCGCGGGCGGGCCTCGATCGTGCAGGCCTTGTCGTCATGGCCGTGCGTGTGACGATGGTCGTTGTGGACATGCACTTCCAGCCGCGTCAGCCGCTCGTCGAACCGCGCCAGCTTCTCGCGCACCCGCGCCTCGATCCGCTCGGCGACGTTGTCCGTACCCATTACACTGCTGTCGGAATTGAACTGGACCTGCATGGCTCTTTTCTCCTTTTGCCGTTCCATCCTCAACCATCGAGATGGGCACTATGCTCCTTATTTCCAGCGTGTCCAAGCCACGTTCAGTCCCGCATTCGCGCCGCCGCCCACATATCCGATCGCGGGAGCAAGGCGGCGGGAATTTCCAATACTGCTCACCCGGCTCGGGCTAGGCGCCAAAGGTGGTCGCCAAATGGGGCACGAGCCCGGCGGGATGCGCGTGCCGGCTCCATGCGGGAGAGGACCATGCCCGATTTCACGAACCACAAGGACGTGTTCCTGACGCTCGGCTTCGGCGCGCTGGGCGGCCTGCTCGCACCCTGCGCTCAGGCGCTGTACCGCAATGGCGGCAACCTCGCGACGTTCAAGTTTCCAGAGATCGCATTTCTCAACTGGTGCCTGTTTACGGCTTTCGGCGCGCTGCTCGCCTTCGCATCGATCTATGTGCTGGCCAATTCGAAACGCGACGACCTGAAGCATCTGTCGGCCTTCGCCCTGATGTGCGGGATCGGCTTTCCCTCCATTCTGCTGAGCACGCTGGACAAGGTCACGCAGCAATCGCTGGAGAGTCTTGGCTCCGCCAAGCGCATAGCCGAGCAGGTGGAAGTCCCCGCATCGCAGCGCATCGAGGCCTCGGCCGAGACTGCGGTCTCCACGATCAAGGCCCTGCCCGCGAGCGAAGCCGGGCGCGAGGGCCGCGCGCTGGTGGAGGCCGACACGCAGGCCATCATCGATACGCTGGCGCGCGAGGACACCGCCCGCGCCAGGGAGGTGTTCGAAGCGGCCCGCGATGCGGGTTATGCCAGGGTAGCCCTGCCCAACGCCGCTCCGGCGACGATGCAGGTCTTCGATATGGCCACTCCCGCCGCGGAATAGCCCGGCGGCGGCGCATCCGTCATCGGCGTGGCTTTGGCGCAGAATCCGGTGGCGGCCTGGGATCGGGCCAACCCTTGCCCCGTCCCGCGAGGATCCATCAGGCGGTGCCCGCGCGGAGCGGCCAGCGACCATGCTCGACATGGGTGGTCTTGCCGACCACGCTTTCCACCAGGACGATTGCGTCGACGGTCCAGCCGATAGCGGGTATCTTCTGCGCCTTGAGGCGATCGCCGCGATAGTTGATCGTGATATGCGGTTCGGGCGTGGTGCCGTCCATGATCGGCGCCTTGTCAGCCAGCAGGTGGTTCACCAGCGCCTTCTGGAACGCCCGCGCCTCGGCGAGCGGGTCGCGGGTGCGCAGCGTCACCGCCCTGCGGTTCTCGATCCGGTCGAAGCGGAGCGGGAACGGCGCCGCGGCGAAGCTGTCCAGCGCGGCAATGGTCGCGGGCAACCAGTCGGGCGGCGCATGATGCAGGTCGTAGAGCGAGATCAGCGTGACATGCAGCAGATGCGCCCCGCGCCCCGGATCGTTTCGCGGCAGGGCGACGATCTGCGCCTGCACCTCCGGCGGCGGCTTGGCCATGATGTAAAGCGGGTTCCGGGCACGCATGCACGGCAATCTAGCATGGTAGTGCGCCAAACGCCTTCGCAATTCCCGCGCGTTGCCGCCCGCCAAAGGCGACCCGGAGTAAACACCGAAATCATCGGCGTCGTCGGCACTGGCACAGCGGGGGCGGGAGCAGGCAGGTGCTGCGGATCGGGCTTGCTCATCCGGCAGGGCAAGGCACATATTGAGACGTGTAGGAAAGATGTTTATGCCGCGCGCCTGTGCTAACGCTTCGGCAGGAGGTAGAAGCGCGCAATGATCGGACAGCTCGCGATCGCCACGGCCATGGTTCTGATAACCGTCGCGGTGCATGGCGGCGGACTGATGCTGCTGACCCGGCTGCTGCGGATCGAGCAGCGTGAGGAACGGCAGGAACACCTCTCCCCCGTCAGTGTGCAGGGGATGGCTTTCACCTTCGCGCTGGTGCTGGGCCTGTTCGCGATCCACGGCGTGGAGATCTGGCTCTACGCCGCGCTCTACCATATGGGTGGCGCGCTGCCCGATCTGCACACGGCGGTCTATTTCAGCACCATCACCTATGGCACGATCGGCTATGACGACGACGGGCTGGGCCGCGCCTGGCAACTGGTCGCGGCGATCGAGGGGATCAACGGCGTGCTGCTGCTGGGCTGGTCGACGGCGTTCTTCGTCGCGCTGATCGCGCGGATGGGGCGGCGGTAGGATGGAGCAGGACGAATTCAGCGCCCTGCTCGGGATCGCGCCGGAGGCGGAGATCGGCGTCCATCACCGCGAGAAAAATTCCTTCCGCGGCATTTCAACCCGCCGCAAGCTGCGCGTGCTGACGACCAGCGCGGTGAATCAGGATTTCCTCGACGAGATCTGCCAACTCGACAAGCTCGAACATCTCGAACTCGGCTGGCCGGTCACCGCCGATACGCTCGACGGGCTTGCGCGGCTGACGAAGCTCCACACACTGAGGATCGATTCCCCGCGCAACATCACGGATTTCACCCCGCTGCTGAAGCTGCCCCACCTCACCCGTCTCGATATCGAGAACGCCAAGCACCTGCACGATCTGCGCTGGATGCGCCCGTTCAAGGAGCGGCTGGTGAAGCTCTGCCTCGACGGGTCGATCAACACCACACAGAAGCTCGTCAGCCTCGACCCGCTGGACGGCTTCGTGTTCGAGGAGCTGTGGCTGACCAATGTCAGCGTGGCAGACAAGGATCTCTCGCCACTGATCACTTGCCGCAACCTGAAGACACTGCGCTGCGCGAAATCGGTCTCGACCTTCGAGGGCTTCATGGCTCTGGCCGACGCGCGGCCCGATATGGCGTGCCAGTGGTTCGATCCCGATGCGTGGCCGGGACGCAAGTTCAAGGGTGCGCGGGCGCGGTAGGGGTCAGGCGAGGCGCTGGCGAAACCGGTCGGCGAGTTCCTGTTCGCTCGACTCACCGGCGGTTACCCGTTCTACCGTGCGAATGGGGTCGAGTTTGTCGAAGGCCAGAACCATGCCGTTCGTGCAGGCGAAGCAAGACTCGTGCGATCGGGCCGCCGATGCGCTAGCGATGCGCGCATGAGCGCGACACAGCCCGAACCCGTAAACATCCTGGTCGATGCCGATGCCTGCCCGGTGAAGGAGGAGGTCTACCGCGTAGCCGAGCGGCACAAGGCCCATGTCCGCGTGGTCAGCAACAGCCCCTTCCGCGTGCCGGTGAGCGAGCGGGTCAAGCGCGTGGTGGTCTCGGACGGGACCGGCGGGCCCAAGTTCGACGCGGCGGACGACTGGATCGCGGAGAACGCGGGACCGCGCAGCGTGGTGATCACCGCCGATATCCTGCTGGCCGAACGCTGCCTCAAGGTGGGCGCGAGGGTGCTGCGCCACGACGGCAAGCGCTTCGACGCCGCCAGCATCGGCAGCGCCATCGCCACCCGCGCGATCATGGAAGACCTGCGCGCCGGGATGGACGGGGTCGGTGGCGGGCCGCCGCCGTTCAGCAAGGCGGACCGCTCGCGGTTTTTGCAAGCGCTCGACCGGGTGCTGGTGGGGATGCGCTAGGCCGAGGCGAGATGCTGGCGGAACCAGTCGGCGAGTTCGTCTTCGGATAGGTCCCCGGCGGCGAGGGCCAGCACCGTGTCGATAGCCGCTCTCGGTGCAAAGGAGAGGGTCTGGCCGTTCAGCCGGAGAAACAGGCGCGCGAAGACCCACGCCGTGCGCTTGTTGCCATCGGCAAAAGGGTGATTGCGCGCGATACCGTAAGCGTAGGCGGCGGCCAGCGCGCAGAGATCGTCTTCACCATAGGACCACTGGTTAACGGCGCGCGCCAGGGCGGATTCGAACATGCCCGCATCGCGAATGCCTGAAGGCCCGCCATGCTCGGCCAGTTGCCGGTCATGCAGCGCAAGCGCGGTCGCCTCGCCCACCCAGCGCGGTTCGATGCGGTCGGTCAAGCTTCTCCCCTCCCTCGAGGGAGGGGCAGGGGGTGGGTGTACAACGTCGCTTGGTCGCACCGCACCTCAACCGTCGAACCCCCACCCCTTGATCCCCTCCCCATGGGGAGGGGAGGCACGGCGGCGATCACTTCGCCAGCGCGCGAAGGATATTGCGATCCTCGCGCATAATTTCCTCGGCCAGCTCCATGTCCTCGGCAAAATCCGGATCGTGCGCGGTAAGCCTTACCCCATCCGGCCCCTCAGTCAGATACAACTGATCCCCCAGCCCCACACGCAGCTTGGCGAGGACTTCCTTGGGCAGGATCACTCCGGCGGAGTTGCCGATCTTGGTGACTTTGAGCGGTGCGTTCATACGAGTGTTATAACGCGGGTGGCGGTTTGAGGCAAGCCTCGCCGCGCGCGATGCGGTGAAGAAGGAAGCGCTGCGCAAGGCAGGCATCGGCTATCACGAGATCGTCGCCGGCCACACCACGCCGAGCGAACTCAGGGCGCTGGTGGAGAAACTGGTTCCGGCGGGTTAGTTTTGTGTATTCTTGCCAGAACCGCCAAGCGGTTGCCGTCAACTTCTGCGCCGGTCCTCCAGCTGCGACATCAGTTCAGAGTTAGCGATCTCAACATTCGCAGCAAATGTCTGATTTTTAAGAATCATTCTGTCTATCAAGGCTGCAAGCCTTTTATTCGAGCGGATGCTTTCTTTCGATATTCTCGGCATCCCAAGCGCGGTTCTAGCCAATGATCTTAAAGAACCATTATTGCTCCGTATCGACTCAATAAGTTCCTCACCCGACTCAATTGTTGAAGACAACCCCTCTTCACCAATTTCGAAGTCTTGTGAAACTTCAGCGATCTTAGCCATGAGTTCGGATGATTTTTCTATAATTCCGTCAATCTCATTCTGCTTTGATTCACCCCAATCAACGGCCTTCTGACCTGCCCCCCGGGAAGTGGTCCGTTTTGAGAGTTAGGATTTCGGCTATTTACGGCTTGAAAGGAGCTGATGAATGGTACGGAAGAGATACACGCCAGAACAGATTATC